>Ga0123342_1003204_pt1 | contig 26460 bp, 10 predicted proteins | sample Turbeawhitnodule_FD_89960 | JGI IMG/M metagenome (GOLD analysis project Ga0123342, IMG submission 89960) | Root nodule microbial communities of legume samples collected from Mexico - Turtle bean Mexico white nodule | ecosystem: Host-associated > Plants > Roots > Nodule | place: Mexico: Nepantla...
CTTAGAGAGAAGGGAGAGAAAGGAAAAGGGAAACTTTTAGAGAGATGGTGGTTATTTTAAAATGAAACCTGAATAACTGAATTTTCTATTTATATGTCATTTTCATTTTAATAATAAAATATTTAGGTATAATTTAAAATATACCACTTCTACTCTAAGGTTATTTTCTAGATCCTTACAGGAGGAAATCCCAGGAAGAAAAAGCATTAGGAGCCTATTATAGAAAAGCTAAACACAAAGCTTAATGCTTGGAAGGGAAGATTTTTGTCTATGGCTGGCAGAATATGCCTAATTAAATCGGTATTTACATCTCTATTGTTATTTTACTTTTCCTTCTTCAAGGCGCCTAAAACGGTATGTGATAGAATTATCAATATTCAGAGAAGATTCATGTGGGGCTGGGGAAGGGAGAACAGGTCGATATCGTGGGTGAGCTGGGAGAAAATATGCAGTCATTTGGAGGAGGGAGGGTTGGGAGTTAAAGATGTGAGGAAGTTCAATGGTGCCCTTTTAGCGAAGTAGAAGTGGAGGCTTATGAGCGAAGAAAAGGGATTGTGGAAAGAAGTCTTGTTGTCTAAGTATAGTATGGACCTAGAATAAAGTCGTAGCAATGAGAAGAAATACTCCTGGTGGTGGAGAGACCTATGTAAGAGTTATAGTGAGGGAGAAGAAGTAAGTTGGTTTCATAGTGCAATTGGTTGGAAGGTGGGAAGTGGGGATAAGGTGAGATTTTGGGAGGATGCATCGACTGGAAGTAGGCCTCTACAAAATACTTTCCCTAGGCTCTTCTCGTTATCGGTGAATCATGGACCAAAGATGGTTGAGGTAGGTATGTGGGAGGATGCTGAGTGGACTTGGATGTTAGGATGGAGAAGGCCTAGATTCCAGTGGGAGTTTGAACTAATAGATAAGTTGCTAAGAGTGATATCCATGTTCAAACTGAGTAGGGATGTTATGGATACCCTGATATGGGAAGGGGATGTGTTTGGCGTGTTTTCGGTAAAAGCAACGTATGAATGCCTTACTAACTCTACAAGAGGTACTCCAAATACTGTATTTAAGTTACTTTGGCAGGTTAAAGCGTCTCCTAATATGCTGGTAACAACGTGGAGGACCCTCATTGATAGACTTCCAACTAAAACAAACTTACTGAGAAGAGGGTTGATGGTTAATCATCTTCCATGTGCGTTATGTGGTGGTGGGAATGAAATAGCACAACACCTGTTTTTGGAGTGTATAGTAGCTCAACGTGTTTGGAATCGGTGTTTTAGTTGGATCGGAATTGCTTTTGTCCAACATAGAGAATTGACATATCACTTTGAGCAATTCTACTCTACCCTTTTCAATCACAATCAGAACATGGCGTGGAAAGGAATGTGAGTGGCGGTTGTGAGGTGCCTATGGGAGTAGCGGAATCATATAATATTCAAACAAGGGGTAATGGATGATGATGAAATATTTCACTTGACACAAATCAAAGTGTGGTTGTGGATGAAATATAGGCTACGGGCTTTTAACTATTCTTTAGGGGAGTGACATCTAAACCCAGTCCAGTGTATAAAATGCTAACTTTACCTTCCTTGAAGGGGAGTTAGAGAGTATGAGAAGGGAAATATTGTCTTACCTGGTAGAGTTTTAAGTAAGGTTAGTCATCTTGGAAATGGATTAAGTAAAGTTGTCCGCCTAATTGTGATGTTGTACTGTGAAGTAGGCAGCTGCAATGTCAGGACGAATCATATTTGGGAGGTTGTTGTCATCTAAAATAACAACAAAATTTCTCTAGGTTGGGTGTGACTCAGGGGCTGATAAGGCAGGGGTACTCAAGGCATAGTGAAAGGTGAAAGGGAGGTAGAATGGGAGGTATGTGTGAAGCTGAGTGATGGGTGGATTTAGTCTGGTGGGGTTGTACCTAAAGTTGAGAAGTGGTACCTAAAGTTGTTGGGTGGTAAAGAATTTGTATGCTCTGTTGTAAATCAAAAGGAATAAAGGGTAGGACTAGAAGGGACCTCCGTCTAATGAAATATTGGTGTTAGTGTGTTGTTATGGTGCTGATCACGGGGCAATGGGGTTGACTGTGAGGGATAGGTGGTTTGCTAGGCATGGAAGGAATGGCAGGCACGTGAATGGAGTTATGCAGCTAACCAAAATTGAATAGTTGTGGAACTGGAATCAGTGCACATAAGTGTGGGACCAACATTTGTGTATCCACAAGCAAGAGTTGGTAACTATCTGTTTTTGTTGAAGCCAAGGTGTGGTGTAAGAGGCAAGTGCGATGGTGTAGTGCTGACATGGTATGCTAGGATGAATTGGTGTGCTGGGGTGAATTCTGATTGTAGCCTAAATGATTGGTGGTGCTAGAATGGTGCCTTCTGTTGCAGTTGAGTGCATTAAGCTAGCTTTCGTTGGGGTGTACAGGTTATGATTTATAGTGCCCAGTGGTTGTGGGGGTATGCTGCAGTAGCATATGGTGCAGTACAATATTTTTGTAGATGTTCAGCTTAGTCTTAGATACAAACTGGTGTGTACAAGAATGAAAAAATGATGGCTTGACTCTATGTTGTCTACCCTTTAGTTTGTATTTTTTTTTTTTTGGTTTGTATCTTAGTTGTTTTATCTTTGTTTAAGGGTTGGAATACCCCTGAAGTGTCCCATTTAATTCATTGCTGATAAAAAAAAGTAGTTAAAACTTTGGTAGTTAATTTAGATACCGATTTAGAAATCATTTTATAATTTTTTATTAATAATATAAACTACTTTAGATACCAATAATTTTGTAGTTTATAAAATGTTTTTAATTTAATCAATATATTAACTAATTATTTTAATCTCTAAAATTAGTTTTTATTTAATAATTTTCTTGTAGTGTTATAATAGCTAAATAAAGTTTCTACTAACGAAAGCATGAAAACAAGGAAGATAACTTTTTAAAGCATCATTCAATAATCCATATTTTTTAAAGCATCATTCAATAATCCATATTTTTTAAAGCATTATTCAATAATCCACCATTTGTTATATTATGGAATGCATGTAAATGCCTTTATATAAGTTTCATAAAATATATTAAATAATTAAAATAAATAAGAAAATATGGCTATCTTTTAATGAAGAGGAAACTTATAAATAAGAAAGAAAAATAAGATGATTTGGTAAAATTTATTAATTTATGACATCGTTTCCTTTAAACAAGCTTAAACTCTTATCATACAAACGTTTTCTTCATTTTGCAAAATAACTACTTTTTTATGTTGTAGTGAAAATATTTGTAACTTATTTTTCAGGTGGACAATATTTTATATCTACTTCCTTCTCCTCAACTAACTCTCGGATCTTATGAAATTGAATATCAATGTATTTAGATTGTCTATGAAATACTAGATTTTTGCGTAATGCAATTGCAAACTTGTTGTAACAAAATATCTCCATGGGAGTATCTTACTTCTGTGAGTTCAAAAATTCTTCTTTGTCACATTGTCTAGGTTAAACTAGGCATTGCAATGTATTCTGCTTTGGAGATTGAGAGAGCAACAACTGGTTGTTTCTTTAAGACCATGATATTGTACCACTATCAATATGAGATGCATATTCTGATGTGTTTTTCCTTGTTTCTACATCTCATGTCCAATAACTATTGGTATTGCCAACAACTTTTACTTTTCTATTACTAACATTAAAAACTCACTCGGTCAAAGTATCGTTAAAATAACGTAGAATGATTTTATCACCTTGCAAATGACACATACATGACTCTTCCATAAATCTGCTAAGCAAGCTTACTCCAAATACAATATATGACCTTGTTGCACTCAAGTATTTGAGACTTCTAATCAAAATCTTGTAGCAGGTTAGATATATTGTCTTATTATTAATTTTTCTTATCAACTTCACTTTTTTTTCAATTGATGTGAAGACTGACTTTGAATTCTTCATCTTAAACTGTTTTAGAATATCACTAGCATATTTTTTTGAGATATGAAAATTCCATCTAGCATATTTCTTTTGTGATTTGAAAATTCTATAATTTTTTAAATGACTTTAATGCCTAAAAAACAAGACAATTAGGTCTAAATATGTCATTTCAAAATGTCTTGTCATAACCTCCCTGAAATCTGCAACCATCTTGACACAGTAGAAATATCTTCAAGTTTAATAAATTTAATATATAAAGTGTGTTCAAATAAAGTTTGTATGCTTTTGAATTTGTGCAATATCCAATGAACACACATTTTTCTCTCTTATCATCAAATTTCTTTCTTAATTGATTTGATACACGTGCATAAGATACACACCTAAAAGCTTTGAGATGTGTAATTGATGGTTTCCTTCCACTCCAAGCTTCTTCAAGCGTTTTATTATAAAAAAAAAATTAGTTGGACACTTATCTAATATATATACACACACACAATAGTAGCAATTTCTTCTTTCCACAATTCTCTAGGCATTTTGTTTAGCCTTCAACATACATCTCACCATATCCATGATTATCTAATTTTTTCTTTTAGCAATCTCATTCCATTGAGGGGTATATGTGGTTGTAGTTGGTAATAGATTCCATGTTGCTCGAAGAAGTCTATACAACAAATATATTATTGGTCTCTATTTGTTCTTAAAGCTTTATTGTTACAACCACTTTGTTTTTCTACAAATGCTTGAATATCTTGAAGTTATCACAAGCTTCTGATTTTTGCTTCAAGAAATACACTCTTGTATTTCTACTAAAATCATCAATGAAAGTAACGAAATACCTATTACCACCATGAGTTGGAATCTTAACTGTGCATAAGTCTAAGTGTACAATCTCCAATATCTTGTTTGCTCTCCATGACTTTTCTGTTGGAAAGAAATCCCTATGTTTCTTTCTCAATTGGCAAGTCTCACACACATTATTGGGAATATTTACAATAGGTAAACAATAAACATATTCTTTCTTTGACACAAAATTCAACCTAGAAAAATGGAAGTGTCCAAAATGCATATGCCACAACCAATCATCATTTGGTATGATAAAACTTCAATAAGGGTATTTTCATGTTGAATTTTCAATGGTATAATAGGTAATTTGGAGTCATTTTTAACTTTGTAATATCCATGATGAATATCCATATTGTAGCATTTATCTGATAGTTGTTCCATGCTTAGTAGGTTGTGATGAAGGCCAGGAGCACAAAAAACATTAGATATTAAATTTTGAATATCTTCCTTCAATCTAATTGCGATTATATCTTAACTCAAAATCGAAATATTGGTGGTATTGCCAAATTTTAGTATAGATATGATTGATTCATTGAGAAAAGAAAATAGTTCATTATTTCTATACATATGGTACTACAACTAGTATCTAAATACCAAATATTTTCATATTCTAAAAAATTGTTTCTTGTTATAAATAAACTTTGTGGGTTATTCAAATTCTCACTAATATCTTGGAGCTGATTTTCTACAATGTCAAAATGATTTGCGGACCCATTGAGGGGGGTTCGTGCGTTGGAGTTTTAGACCTAGGTTTTGAAAAAAAAAATAAGCTTCTCACATAGTGGGTGGGCAGATGAAAGACTCCCCTTGTGTTTTCATAACTCTTTAACCTAATTTCTTCATTTTTGTATCATTTCTTCTTTCTGTTTCATCCATGAGTAGCTAAAACCACATTTTGTTGGAGCTAGATGCAATTACACTAAACTCTACACACACACACACACATATATATATATATATATATATAATCTTCTTTGTGTTTCAACATTAGTGTTTTACTTTTATACTTCATGTTTCTTGTGGATACCACCCATACCTTTTTAAGGATTTTGTTTGTGATTAAAAAATAGTTTCATTTTCTTGCACTACAAGAAAAGTGGGATTTACAAAAGGAATAATACTTAGGGAATTAAATATGTCAGGAGCAAAGTATTACCAACATCAGAAACCGACGGACCCTAATTAAAAATGAAAATATAAAAGTTATATGAACTTATTTCCTCCACATGTATGATGAATTTATCTCATTTTGTTCGCAGTAACCTACGAAAACAACCAACGAATCACTATTTTTTCCATTAAAAAAATATTCCAAATTTTTTACATTCACTTTCCCAATTTTTGGCTGGCCCTTGTTCGATTTTGCCCTCCATTATGAGCCCTTCTTGGTACCATTTTGTCCCAATTTGGCATTCACATCTAACACCAAAATCTCGTCAGTATTGAGTGAAACCTCACCTTTAGCTCACTGGTATTGAGTGAAACCTCACATTTAGCTCATGTAACCACCGCAACTGAAACTCCATCGCTGTCATTGTAAATTCATGAAATCATTGCCACCAAATTTTATCGCATTGTGGTGTGTTGCATGGTGAAATAAGCAAGGTATGTTGATGTTATTCAAAGGTTTTGAATTTGTGTTGTTTGGGGTTTTTAATTTGCATTTTTTAGGGTTTCGAATTTACGTTCTTTGATTGTAATAGACCCTGTTGCTTAGTTTGACACTTTTTTTCTTCTGAACATGATGATACTTCAACAGATGAAATATTATCCCAGGAAAATGGGAGTTTGAGTAAAGTAGATTCTCAACCTCCTTCAGCAGATCTCCTTGGTGATCACTTGGGTCATTGGATATGGTTTTTCTTATATTTTCTACATCTTATATTTTTGTACGCTTGATTTTTATTAATGATGAACCACATTCTTATAGAAAAAATTTCTAGGATAAATACAAATTTTGACTATGAAACAATTACTCTTTCACTAGACTTTGTTATGAATTTAGTGAAGAAAGACCGATTGGAGAAATATAAGTATTTTAAGGAAGACAAATTCAAATTAGATGAAGATAAAGGACCACATAGTTTTATGTTTTAGAGAAGTAACATTGAATTGAAATACTCCTACTAAACTTTATATGTTTATGTTAAATCAAAAGTTCAAGTTGAGTTTTGATAAAACTATTTATTATTGTTTCATTTAAAAGAAAACAAATTGTATGGAGATTTCTTCTTCTAAATTCATTACAAACTTCTAAATAGTAGATTTTACATGAGTAATTTAGTAAAGTCCGAAAAAAATACTTTACATAGGACTCAACTATTAGTAATGATTAGAAATATAAGCAATTTGTGTTCTTATACATGCATGATTGTCGTTGAGTATACATGAAATTTGTTCAAGATTAGAAGGATATTAGTACAAAATTATTGGTGGGCATTGGAATATAACTTGCACCTTTTGCTAATTGGAAATATTACTTTGAAAGATTTCATGCTTTGCTTGAATGATAGTGGTGTTCTATAGGAGGATCCCTACAAAATAGAGGTGTAGGGTTACGATAGTTGTCACCTTAGATAAGAAACAACACTTGTTTCCAAATTTTTTATTGAAAAATCATTTAGCTTGATTTTGCTAACTAATCATATGCACATTTTGAACATGATTTATATATAAATTAATTAGTGAATGCCTTTAATAATGATTCTCCACAAAAACGTATTGGTAAATTTATTAAATATTTATAAATGAAGCTTACCTTCATATTTGACTTACCCTTTACCTTATGAACAATATCCTCCGGTTATTATGATTAGGACATTATAATCTCGTGTTTACTTCTTAACTTTCCATTCATAGCTAATTTACTTTTAGAGTCAATTCTTGTTGTGTCATGTTATGGTTCTATCACGTCTAAAATTGTCATGGATTAATACTCATTCACATATGAATGTAGAAATTTAAATTTACAAATTCTCTTTTTGAAAGTTTAGCAAATGAGTAATTTATGGTGAGACAATAAAGTTTAAAATCGTGCTTAAGTCTTTGGTCTTCTCTGTTAGTTCCATTTTTGCTTCCTACCATGATGATATAGTCCAACCTAAACATGCAAAGTCGTAAGATTTTTTTCTTCAAAACTTCACTAATGCAAGAATTAATATTATTTTTTGTGAGGGTTCATATATTTTATTTAAAAACCATGAATGTCCACTTACTTTAGTTCTAAAATTCGAGTCACCTCACCTTGATGGCATGTTCATGCATCATGAATTTATATCTGAATATTTGGAGTGAAGAAATTTTGAAATTATAAATCATCACCAATACAAAATCAAAATTTACTTTTAATATAAAGTTTTGAGATAATAAAATTTATTTGTACTTGTATAAAATGTCCAACTCACAATTTTTCTAAGTAAACTGAGTTTCCCAATGTTCCTTATTATAACTTAACCACTCTTGTACACAAGATGTTAATATAATTAAGTAATTTGAACAAAATGACACATGCATTTGTTGGAAAAACAATGGAGACACCTACGAGGAAGTTGGTAACAGTTCTTAATTTGATCTTGTAAGTTTTATAATACGCATAATTGGTATTTACTTCTACTGATTTTTTGAGCTTTAATTGTAACATTTTCCATGACAATTGAAATGAAATCTTTAAAATTTATTATTGCATATTTCTATGTTGATTCATTAAATAAGTTACATGGTGGTTGAGTAGGTTGTAAAGTTGTATGAATCGACATTGTGTGTTGGTGACATTGTTTCCAAATGAAGGGACTAAGTCTAATAATATTACCCCAAAGAGAAAAATAGAACATGGTTTGATATTTAAGTTGAGTGGATGAGATAATATACGTCCCTTTCATTGGATAAGTAACAAAATAACATTTGAAAAGGAAAAATACAATGCAAATGACATTTAATGAACAAATTTATTAAAGTCAGTGCAACAACAACTTTATTTTTTCTTGTCCTGAAAAGCAGAAAGAGTTTGACTAAATAATTACATACGAATATGACCACAGGTAATTATCGACGTCGGTAAGTGTTGTGTAAGAGATGAGTTAATTGAGTTTCCGACGGATGTATCCATCGGTAAATTTGCGACAAGCGATTTACCAATGGATGTTTTATTGTCAAAAATATCCGTAAAAAATTTCGTGTTATCGATAAACTTTAGTACTTAGCAACGAATTTTGTCCTTCAGAAATATCGATCATCTTTTAATCATTAAGCTTAACACAAATATTATTTTGTTGAATTACACAAGAAATTTGGGTTTATAAAAGAAATTTAAGTTATTTTCACCCAATAAATTAAGTTTTTCAATAAATTTGATGATTGATTTTAACGTTGAAAGTTGAAGTATTTAATTGAATACCACATTACAAGAAGAGGTATCAAGTTCTAACCATAACATATTTACTCATTTTATAGAATTTAAACTTGTTAATTTACTTATTTTTCGTATTTTTAGTATATTAATTACTCTTAATAATTTCATCCTTATATTAAAATTTCATAGTTCAATTAGTCTAGATAGTAAAAAATTGTATACTTACTAATATTGTGCAAGTTTCTTGAAAAAAAAAATAATACTTAGACTTTCTATCTTGTTACTTATACCATTTGATACACTTCCACAAAATATTTGGTAATCTTCTTCAACAATCGTGGAAAAAATTAAAATTCAACATTTTAATTTTTAATCTAAGTTAACTCTTTTAGTAATTTTGTTATGCATTTTAAGTACATTAAAAGATAACAGGTCTTATATTAATTGTTTAACTTTTTCACTTTTAAAGAGTTTTTATATTAAGATTTTTTATATATTTGTAAAGTGAGTAATAAATACCACGATTCATGAAATTATGAATTTCATTTATAGTTTTGGTACACGGTAGAAATTAATTTAATTGAAATTGAAAGTCTATAACACAAATAAGCTATTGAACATAAGAAATGGTGATTGATAATGAAAGTCTCCAATATAACTAAGTTATAGCACATGAACAATTGGCAAAATAAATAAATTTAAAAGTCTAAATTAAAAAATTAACAAATGACGACCAATAAAAAATACTTAAAATTGACTAGTATACTCATCCTAATTTTATAATCAACCAAACAAGAGAAACACTTATTGGACAATAAAAAGAAAAAAGAACTTACAATTTTTTTTTTAAGAAAAGTATATTTACTACTTAAATATGTGCTCTAAGAAATACTTACGAGAATAATATATTTAGTACTTTTATATCGTTTAGGAATGAATGCTAAATACAATTTATATATATATATATATATATATATTCTTTTTATAATCTTTTCATATGTTTTTCAAGAAATAAATAACAGATAATATTTGAGATGCTTAACCTAAGATATATAAACAATGTGGGTATTAGAAAAAGGTAATGGGTATTATGTAATTGATAGAGAGTAAGTTGAATTTCTTTTCAAGGTGCTCAATAAATTTTCATTTAATAAGCTTAGTTAAATTTTAAATCTGTTATAAATTTAATTATTTTTAATTGGGTTTATAGTAAAGCAAAAATGAAATATATATTATAAAAATATCCCATAATCACTTGAATTTCTATATCATCGTTTTATGTTTTTTCTTATGTAAATGAGTTGACTAATTCCTTTCATATATGTATCATGAAATGTTTTTTCTTGTATACTATCATATGGGATATGGGATTCTCTTTGGTGTAAATATTTCATTTTTCAATTTTATCTTTTACAATATTAAAATATAATAAATTTAACTATTATTTATTTTAAATTGAATATTTAAATTTTTAAAAATTTAGAGAAATTTGAATTTAAGAAAAAAATAAAGAATCAAATTTCTTACAATTTTATCCTTTAAATAATTACTTTTTTTAAATTCAAATAATTCTTCCCAATAAAACAAAAAACCTACACAGTAGTAAATTCATTAACAAAATTTTTACTTATTATAAATTGTAAATAAACTCAAATAAATCCATGAACTAATTTTTGTTTCATATCCTATATAAGGTAGAATTTATTGTTATAAAATGATAAAATTATCACTCTAAATTAGTGTTTTTATTTTTATGTATATAATAAAATTTGTAATAACATTTATAAATTTATATCATATATTCAATATAATTATTATAAATTTATAATGAAATATCTATAAAAAAACACAATAAACTTTTTAAAATATTTAAAAAATAAACGTTTTTATTAGTGATAAAAATAAGATTGTTGACTAATTCCTTTAATAAATCTAATAACTACAAATAATGATTGTTAAACTTGACTCATATTTTCGGATTTATAATTCTTAATCCCAACATTGTAGTGTTTATTTAGTTGAATCACTATATGAATCTATTTTACCAAAATTTCACTAGAGGAAATAGTCATAATTAAAATCCAACAAAATAAATATTACAGAAGGCAATATATTCAATAAACTAACAATAATTAAAGCACATAAAGTTATCCAAAACTCAAATATAACTAAAAGGCACTTATACTTCTTCCATTTCATAAAAGTTAAAACCTAAATAAGTGAGAATATTGAGCTAGTACATAGCATGAGAGCAATTATTTTGATCCTCATACAAAGAACTTGGACCACATGAAAGATAAAGCTAATCTAGTGACCTAATACTTTACTTTTTACTGAAAATTTCTAAGATGCGTCACATATAAACATTTCACAATCTTTTAATACTCACCACTCTCATGTAACAGCAAAAACAAAGGATTCAGTATATATATATATAATGCATTAATAATGTTCAACCAACTTCATGAGATTCACCCAAAGTGTACTTCTTACATTTCATCCTATAAAAATTAATACTATATAAAGAGTTAAATATGAATTACTAATATATAAATAATTAAATACGTCACTAGTATAAATTTTAGACCTCTTTGATATGGTAAAAAAAACTATTAAAATGAGTTTAGTCAGTTTTTTATGCGATAAACATAGTTTCAGTGTAGATTAGAATGTTAAAATATTTCACGTTGACTTATGATTGATAGTTTTTATTGGATAAATATATTTTTAGTGTAGAAATGTTAAAATATTTTATGTTGACTCATCGTTGACATATATGTTATAATATTATAATACAGTTTACACTAAAAAATTTGTTTATATCAAAAAATTCACTGATAATAACTCATTTCAATAATTTTATCACAACAAGTATTTATGAGGTCTAAAGTTTGAACTAGAAAAAAAATTAAATCTAAAAAAAAAACATATTTAACACATATATAAATTATAAGATAATAAATCATAAAAGTTTGAAATATACTCTTTAATTTTTATATTCCAATATACTAAAATAAGTTTTATTCAAATACTTCATCCTTTGTACTGATACTAAATAATATATACAAAAACTTTATCTTCATTACTTCCAATTAAGAGAACTAAATAAATCCATGATAAAGTCTCGAATATAATCTTCTAGAGACCTGTTTTTATAAATAGTTTGATTATTTGAGTTCATCAAAGTAAACCATCAAAATTGGACTCGTGTGTTTAAAGGAATTATACTCAATACTTCATCCTTTAATAAAATGTCACAGTCAAAATACTTTAACCAGAAGTTCCTAAAACTAAAATATTTGATTATACTCATTCAGCCAAATCAAAAGCTACTTTGCCTCTTCCTTTTCTTATAATTTCCTTTTACTTCATCCTTCCATAAAAATCCAAATATAAAACACAACTTCTTTAGGCTATATTTCATAGGTATTATCTATCACACTATTAATATTTATAGAGTGCCTAATTATGAAAAGAAAAATAGTCCTAAACAGGTATCAATAATAATAGGAAAAAATATATGGTTGTGATAAAAATATGATTTATCCAAAGATATAAGAGTTATTTAATTTTTATAATTAATTTTTTCAATCAAAATAATTATTGAGTGGATAAAGTCTATAATTTTCTTTATGAAAATGTGTAAAATTATTTCATAATAATTCATATATAATAATTCATATATATAAATTTTAGTTGAAAGATTGTTTAGCTACTTAATTAAAAATATATGCACTTATTATTCAATTAATATCAAAATATCCATTCATTATATTAATAAAATTGAATGTATGATGTCAGTAACAATATCTAGCATTATTGTAATTGTAACTAGAATTCTTGTAACTAGATGACTTAAAATGATTTGACATATGCATTCACAAAATTTCAATAAAATTGATTTCTATTGGTTAAATTATTTGTCTTAATAATTTTTGTATATATACTGAATTTAATAAATATAAATTTGAGAGTTTACATTATGTTAATCTTAACATTCCTACTACATAACCTAAAAACTATATAATGGAGTTAAATATGTAATTAAATATATATATATATATATATATAAATCATTCATAAAGTATTCATGGATTATATAACAAGATGTCTTTTGGTGTGACCAATTCTCGAACAGTATTCATAGATTATATAAACAAGATTTTCGTTCAGTTTTTATCACTTTATAATGTTTTTTATAGATGACATTCTCATTTATTCTAAGATATACTTCAGGAAGATTTGCAAACTATTCTTCAAATTTTGATAGACAAACAACTATATGCTAAACTGTTTAAGTGTTAATTTTAGTTAAAGCGAGTAAATTTTTTGTGGCACGTGATCTCCAAAGAAGGAGTATCAATGAATCCAACCAACGTAGAAACAATTCTACAATGAGAACCACTATAGTAACTGGAATTTGTAGTTTTCTATATTTTGTAAGGTATCATAAAAGATTCACTTAGGGATTTTCTAGAATAGCTATGACTTTTACTCAAATTACCAAGAAAGGCCAAACTTTTGAATGAACAAAAAAGATGCGAGAATAGTTTTCAAAAACTCAAGTAAACATTAACCATTTCCCCTTTATTAGCATTACCCAATCGTACTGGACACTGGTGATATTTTGTGATACTTCCAAAATGGAATTAGGATGTGTTCTTATGCAAGATAGAAGGGTAGTGACATATGCTTCTGGGCAATTAAGACCACATGAGAAAAATTACCCAATTCATGATTTGTAACTAGTTGTCATTGTTTTTGCACTCAAAATATGGAGACATTATGTTTATGGTGATAAGTTTGATGTTTTTAGTTAAATACTTGTTTGATTAGTGAAATATGAGATAAAGAAGATGGATGGATTTTTTTAAAATATTATGAATTTGAATTACATTATGATCCAGTGAAAGCAAATGTAGTGGGAGATGTTTTAAGCAAAAAATGCTACATATCTTCTCATTGATGATTCAAGATATGAGTTTTTTATAAAAGGTTAGAGACATGAATTAATCAATTACACTGAGCCTTGTTAGAATGAAATTAAAGCGAATTCAAATTACGAGTGACCTACAGAGGCAAATTCATGAGACTTAAGTAGGCGATGAATTCATTCAAAAGAAAAAGAGGTTGATAAGGCAAATGAATAGAGACATTTTAGGCATAGATAAGGGAAGAATTTTAAGATTTAATGGTAGGATATGTGTAACTAGTGATGTAGAGATTAATAAATTGATTTTATAAGAAACACACAAGAGTAAATTGACCATACATCCAAACATAACAAAAATGTACCAAGATATTAAAAAATATTTTGGTGGCTCAAGATGAAGAAGAAGATAACACAATATGTAGCAACATGTTTAGTTTGTCAAAAAGTTAAGATAGAACACCAAAAGTTAGCAAGACAAATCCTTAGATATACCTAAATAGAAATGAGATAATATAACTCCACATGGGTTATCGTGTGTAGGTTAAAAAGATATGCTCACTTCTTACCCATTAACATTAGGTATTAATTGGAGAAATATGTTGAATTGTACATATGAGAAATTGTAAGGTTGCATGAAGTTTCATCTAGTATTGTATCTGATGGGGATCCTAGGTGTACTTCTAAATTTTGGGGAAGCTTGCTTACATGAAGCTCTAAGGACTAAACTTATATCTCCAAATAGATAGATAGTTAGAAAATACCATCTAATCCTTAAAGGATTTATTGAGAGTTTGCGAATTAGAGGATTATGGCAGCTGTGATTGATACTTGTCATTGATTGAATTCATTTACAACAATAGTTTTCATTCTAGCATAGGTATGATACCCTATGATGGGATAAAATGTATGATACCCTATGATGGGATAAAATGTGTGACACCTTTGTGCTAGTTTAAGTATGGAGAGAAATTAATCTTATGACTTGACATGGTTCAATAAACCCCCAAAATGATCAAGACTATCAAGAAAAATTGAGAGAAGCTCAAAGTGGATAGAAAAGTTATGGTGATAAGAAAAGACGATCATTGAATTCCAAGAAGATGGTCATGTATTCTTAAGAGTCACCCAACAAATGGTATTGGTAGAGTAATAAAGAGATCCACTCATTGATTTATTGGTCCTTATTAGATTCTGAAAAAAATAGGTCTTGTAGCTTATCAATTTTTTTTATCTCCTTTTCTTTTTATTCTACACAATCTATTTCATGTGCCTTCAAGGATAACCTTACATTTGAAACAATACTGATAGACCTTACATTTGAAACAATACTGATAGGTTATGAACAAGAAGATATAGTAGTTGAGGGGAAGACAAATTCTAATAGTGAAATTCATTTGGAACGAAGACACTAGTTTATCTCAAGTTAGGCATTTATGCATTTTATTTATTTCTATTATTTAGTTTATCCTCAGTTACACACCACTGATATATTATGTTTATTTATTTATCTCTAGTTATGCATTGATATTTTCACTTAATTAAATTTATATTATTTATGTTATCTTACTAATATACCTATATTTTTTAAATATAATATTTTTTATTTGTTTTATTCAATAAATAAATATTATAGAAATAATCTAAAAATTATGATATTATAACTTGGAGATTTAAATGAGTAAATACTATTCAAGATGAGATTGTCTTGTGTTATTCTATCAACCATGATAAAACTCATTTATTTCGACTGATCACTATAAAATTAATTCAAATCTTTTTAATATGAAATAAAATGAATTATATTGATGAAATTGCAAAAGATAATTTACGTATTTTCTTGATATAATATTATTTTACCTAATATTTTTGATAAAAATAAAAAAATTAACTTAAATAGATGGATGTGCTAAATTTTTGAAATCCCTTCTATGCAATCATTACAATAGTTTTACCATGGATAAGTTGAAATATAAATATTATTACCAAAGACTTATCAACATCCATTTATAATATTTATAGTATGAACGTTTTTGAATTATGTTAGAAGGACCAATAGTAATAATCTTTTTAATTCCTCTTACTATTCATATCAATCCTTTAATTAATACGTTTTAATTGATTATGTAAAGAAAGTAGTAACATAAAAAATAAAATAAATTATAGATAGACAAAATCTATCCTTTCTTTCTAAACAATAAACATATGTGGAATAGAAAAAAAGATATAATATAAAAATTGTAAATTATATATATTACTAATATTTAATAGAAAATAATGATCTCTTATTAAACAATAAACGTTTTTTGAAATGGATTATATTTTCGTTAATTTTAAAATGAATTAGGAATTGGAAGAATGAATAGGAAAAGTTGAGCGCAGTAGAAAGTGAAAAAAGAGTGGAGGGTCCCATTGAAAGAGTGGGAAGCGGAGAGGAGAGGAGAGAGAGAGGACGAGGAAGAAGGAACATGTCAGGCGTTAGAAATGGGCGTTGTTGTTTTGTTGGTGTGCCCACCCTTCACCTCACCGTCATTCCACTCTACTCCTCCTCCTCACCACTCTAATAATCTAATAATCTAATTCTTATTATTGTTATTATTGTTATTATTATTATTATTATTATTATTATTGGTATTGTTATTAGCAGAGGCAGCAGCACACACCATACTCTCCTCTACTCTTTTCAATTTCAATTGAATTGATGGTGGTCAACGCGAGGTGAGGGTCAATTTAGGTCTTGCATCACTTAATTCAGTTTCAAATGGGGAGCAGAACCTACTCCGCCAATCCAGCCGATTACAAGCTTCTAGAAGAAGTTGGTTACGGCGCCAGCGCCACCGTCTATCGAGCAATCTACCTTCCCTACAACGAGGAGGTCGCCGTCAAGTGTCTGGATCTGGATCGCTGCAACAGCAATCTCGAAGACATAAGGAGGGAGGCGCAGACCATGAGCCTCATCGAGCATCCCAACGTCGTCAGGGCCTTCTGCTCCTTCGTCGTCGAGCGAAGTCTGTGGGTAGTCATGGGATTCATGGCGCAGGGCTCCTGCTTGCACCTCATGAAGGCGGCGTATCCCGAAGGATTCGAAGAGGCCGCCATCGGATCTATCCTCAAGGAAACTCTCAAGGCGCTCGAGTACCTCCACCGACATGGACACATTCACCGCGACGTTAAGGCCGGCAATATTCTCCTCGATTCCAACGGCCAGGTCAAGCTCGCCGACTTTGGTGTTTCCGCTTGCATGTTCGACACTGGTGACCGCCAGCGCTCCAGGAACACCTTCGTCGGAACTCCCTGCTGGTGCTTCTCTCGCTTCCGTTGCTGTTTTTGGTTCCTCTTTGTGCTTCGTCATTTGATTTTCATGTTTCAGTGTTCACGTTTTCGCAGGATGGCGCCGGAGGTGCTGCAGCCTGGAACCGGTTATAATTTCAAGTCAGTTAGTGCTCTTTTTCTTCTGGATAAAACTCAGCAATTTCTAGTGTTGTTTAATTAGAATTGGGGTTTAACTTTGTTAGCTTGTTAATTTATGTGGACCTTTATTGTGGATATCATGCGTATTTATGAGATAAACTCCAATTCTTATTCTAATTGAAGAAACACTAAAAGTACTTCAGTAACTGCATCTATGTTTTGTTTGTTGGTTTGGATTAATTGTCATTCAGACTTATTTGTTTGAATTGGATTGGGTTGGACAGAGCGGATATTTGGTCTTTTGGAATCACGGCGTTGGAGTTGGCTCATGGTCACGCACCTTTCTCCAAGTATCCTCCCATGAAGGTATGTCAAAGTTGTATTTATTTGCTGCAAAGTGTTCAGAATGGTTATGTTCTTCGGTTGTAGGTTTTTGTGATTTGTTGTGATGTGCGGGTTAAATAGGGATTCACAGTTAGTTTTTTGTGTAGGTTCTTTTGATGACAATTCAGAATGCTCCTCCTGGGCTTGATTATGATCGTGACAGAAAGTTCTCCAAGGTATGGGTGTTCTTTCTGCATAGACCAATTCTTCGGTATTAAATGCATTTGTGGCTTTATTTGGTTTACCGTCAAGGTTTATTATATGCGAACATACAAACATGATAGTGACTATGTTTCTGCTAAAGAGACACACATTACAAATTTTTTTAAACAAATTAATTTTCATGTCAATGTATAATCAGATGATTTGTTAAATATATCAAATTTAGCGTAAGAGAAACATGGACACACGGAAATGCCATGCTTGTGTTTTCACTACTGATAATAATAATAATAATAATAATAATAATAATAATAATAATAATCATTATAGTAGGAGTAGTAGCAGTCTAATTAAAGTATTTCCAGTTGTGACCAGTCTTTTAAGGAAATGGTTGCTATGTGCCTGGTAAAAGATCAAGCAAAGAGGCCATCTGTGGAGAAGTTGCTCAAACACTCCTTTTTCAGACAAGTGAAGCCTCCAGAGCTTTCTGTTAAGAAATTATTTGCTGATTTACCACCCCTGTGGAACCGTGTCAAATCCCTCCAGGTTTGATATCATGCGTACTTCACTGCATAGCTGCTATATAATTTCACTTAATCTGTTGCTTTTTCTTTGCTTGACAACACAAAAACCTTGCAGCTTAAAGATGCAGCTCAGCTAGCACTGAAGAAAATGCCTTCTGCAGAACAAGAAGCTATATCTCAAGTAAGCCTGATATCAGATTTTATTTGTCACGTGATGTGATATGTAGTCAATGATTCATAAGAACATTTTCACGAATGACTGATGTTATCTAAGTTTGTCCCTCCTCCCCTTTCCTTGTCTTCTTGAAACCTTGATAGAATATTCAAGTCTGGTTGATTGATACAGTGCATTACATACTTAAAATGGTATACCTCTAGTTGATATTGCTTTGCTTCAATATTTGTCTATTTACTCTTATACTTTAAATTAGAATACACAATTTGGAGAGTGACACTCATTTTCCTCACTTTCTTAATTAGGCATTCCCAATATTCTCTTTCATTTCTCCTCATCTTTCACGCCACTCCTTCAGTTGGCTTATGAATTTCTCTATCAACCTTTTTAAATTATCCTTCTCTCATCTTTATCTATGTACTTAATCTTCTTAATCCCTCGTGTTTCCTCATTTTTCATCTTTCATTCATATCTCAACTTAGCTTTATTATTTCTTTTTGAGAAATTCTCAAAAGTTGAAAGTAACCTTGCATCACTATTTGAATTGTTCATTATAAACCCAAAATTAAACATTTGTGTTTTGCAATTTGCAAACTAAAATACTAAAGTAACGATTTCAACACTTATATTATATACAATAACCAAGATTTCATGCTTATTTGGCCTTGCTATGAAATTTTCTTTTTTAGTAAGTACTTTCTTGAAAACATTTCTATAAAAAATAAACAATTCTGTCTTTAAAATTATGTTTTTTTCCTGCTCGTGCTTATTGGAAAATCTCCAGTTTCCAGTTTATTACACCTCTTTAATAAAAGTTTTCTGTTTCCCCCCCAGCTTAAAATCTCCATCATTTTTTATATGAACACCTAAAAACCAATGATCAAGTAAATAAAAGTGTTTTTCTTAATTGAAATTGTTAATTCAAAGCTACCAAATCATCTCTACACTTACAAATGAGAGGAAATTTTGCAATTGGTCCCCTCTCTGAAAAAGGTCTTTTCAAGTGAGATTAAGAGAGAACCATTTATTTTGGAAGCTTGGCATTTTGAAGTTTTTCAGTTAACACCCATTGACACTTAGATCGAGGAAAAATAGCCTTGTTACTTCCACAACCATTGAAATCTAATCCATTTATTTATTTTACTTTCTAGAGTGAATATCATCGGGGAGTTAGTGCATGGAACTTCGATATTGATGATTTGAAAGCTCAAGCTGCATTGGTATGTTATTTTGCTTTTATATTGTTTTAACTTGAATAGTTTTTCTCTTGATCTGAACAGATGTCTTCAATTTTACTAGATGCAGGACGATGATGATATTGCAGAGATGAGGGAAGAAGATGAAAACAAATTCTTCAGCTCTTACAAGGTTTGGTCAACTGTTCTAAACTTTCTATACCTTAAAAATGTTTTTTAAAATCTCTGTTGTTTGTCATGACAGGGTACAAGTGATTTCCAGTTTACTCTGGACAAAAAGAATTCAAAAAACTTGCAACAAGATGAGTTTGCATTACAAGTAGGTAGTAACGACATACCACAGAGTGAGAAGAGAAATGGATCAGTGGCTGAAGCAACATCGTCTACTTCAGAGAATGATATGGGAACAAGCAAAATTAAATCACAATCAGTGAAACTTGGTAAAACCCAAAGTGGACCCCTGGTGCCTGGCTCAGTGCTTGGTCATTCTTTATCTGAAAAAGGGCGTGCATTTGAAAGGTACATTGTATTTTCAAATTAGATATTTGTTGTAGTTTTTATATTGGCTGGTGTTGGTAGTTTGAGAATAAATTGCCTTCCCTATATGTGATGATAAAAGGGGAAAGGAAGTGTGGGGTAAAAAAGGTGGTGCAGGTACATGTATGCAGTCTTCCCTCAAATAAGTTGTAAGAGGGGCAATGGTTCCCCTCATATAATGCCCTTGCCTTTGTAATGTTTTAGTAGTCAGGATCAGGGAGCTATTTCCTTCCACGCCACTCTTTGTCCCTTGTGCATTTAGGCTTTTAGTTGAAGAAAGATGAAAAATAGTAGTCTTTGGTGTGTTAGTGCTGGAGATATGCTGCTTTGTATAAAGTATAGGACCCATGACCTTGTACATGATTAATTTGCAAGTTGAGATACTTTTTTAGTTTGTCTTGACTACCGTATATTGGACGGAACTATTTTGTGCTTGCTAAATTTGTTGGGAGTTTTGGGCCAAGAAGTCAAGGAAATTAATTTCTCAATTTCATGGACAAAAGTAACATTTAGAAGTTACCTTTTTATCAGTAAAATAATATCATCAATATAAACTACATATATAGTGAAAGATTAAAAGGTAAAATTCGTAAGAAAAGGAGGATGGGTTGGTTCTTTTGGTTCTGTACTTCATATCTTTGAAGGCATTTCACTTCTAGATTGCTTTTATGGTTTGAGCATGTGTTTATACCCTAGTATGGAAAGTGGATCAGCTGGAGGGTAACCCTATTGTTCAAGGTAGAAAAGGCTGAGATAAACAACAGTGAAATCATTAGAAGGATTTAGAGGTCAATGGTTTGCTTATAAACATGACTTGCATTGTAATTGAATATTATGATGATGCTTGTTTCGTGTAGTGAACCATAATATAAAATGGTTGGTTATTTTTGTAGTTGTTAAAGATTGTAGAACTAAATGATGCTAAAATATTTTTTACAGGGAGTTTTGTAAGGTGATTCACCTTCATGTGTGTTAGAAATGGCGATAGTAAGGCTTTAAAAGGGTCGAGTTGTTCATAACTTTTTTAGCTTGACTTATTAAATGTATAAATAAACTTGTTTGTGAAACTAAACAAAGAAGCTCAAAGTTTGAATTCAGATTTCTTATATAAATCTTTTAGGCTTTACTTTTAAAACACATGAATAGCTTGCGTTTTTTTTTGTATCAATGGCAAAATACTATAATTTAGACAAGGTATTGTCTAAAAAATAATATATATTATTACTTAGTAAATTATAAATGTATATTTTGAAAACTTTAATTTAATTTATAACCTATTGCTACCCACAAGTCATACCTTCATTGTTCTAAATGTTTTGTACTTTCTTCAAAATCTTCATCTTCTACAGTAAATCTTGTGTGAGCATAGTGGCACAACCAATTGAAAAGCTTTTTATGATAGTATTATCCAATTGAAGGTTATTAAACGGTGAAAGATTGAGTGTAACTCACATCTATGTGAGTTGATCCATGTGTTCACACATGCCAAGTTAGGATACATTCTCCATTCGGACTTGCATCTGAGAATGTGGAATAGCCTTTAATTCGGACTTACATGCTTATTTATTTTTATCGAGTTCTAGTAAGTTCAAAGTCTATCTTTGTAATGCGTGTATTTTCCGGATAATCTTTATCCCTTCTATATTTCTTGAGTTGTCCATAAATGTACTGTGTAAAATGTGTAGTTTGAATTTTGAATGAACAAATCCAATTTGTGCTCTTTATGCTGCTTGGTGATTGAGGTTTTCATGTCATCAATAACGTTATCTTTTGCTTGTTAAAATTTGTAATGCTTTTATTACTTTTAGGTTTGAGAATGAAAATCAGTTATCAAGCGAGAAAAGTAATCGTGATATTCGACGAGCTCCAAGCTTTAGTGGTCCATTAATGCTTCCAAACCGAGCTTCAGCAAATAGTTTATCAGCTCCAATAAAATCTTCTGGAGGTATTTGAATCATCATGTACACCGTAAGGCTATTTGTACAAGTTCTAGTATATTTTAATCAGCCATCTTAAACCTTAGTGTTGATTCTGTCCTACAATTCTTGCTAGGATTCAGAGATTCCTTGGATGATAAATCTAATAAGGCTAATCTAGTGCAAATTAAAGGACGGTTTTCAGTGACATCAGAAAATTTAGATCTGGTGAAGGTATGCATTTTCTTATTAATCAATTTGCCCCTTTCGACAACCTTAACTGACTTCATCTTATTGCATAGGATATTCCTGTAAGTTCAGTTTCACGCCGATCGTCACAGGTTAGTTGAGGATGTAATTGATTATTGTTTATATATTTATGTTTTTTCTTATCCCTCGGCTGACATTCTCTTTCTGTTACATTACATGTAGGGGTCTCCAATGAGGAAATCTGCCAGTGTTGGTGATTGGATGGTGGATTACAAACAGATGGTTTGTACAATTTCTATTGGCTCTATACCCAACTTCGATTAACATCTTTTTTATGAATATTTGGATTCTTTGGTTGGTTACAGATTATGTAGGATATTTCATTTATTATTGTATTTGATAAATATACTTCTCTGTCTTTCATTGGATGTATTTCTCTTCAGCCAATTGGTCAGTCCTCCAATGATTCTTCCAATATCAATATTCCTGCATCATTTCTAGTGCCTCATCTTCATAATCTTTTCCAGCAGACATCAATTCAACAGGTGAGAGAAGCTTCTAGTTCGAGGAATGACATAATTTGCTTGTGTGTCTGCTGTAAAACTGATAATTTTAAATGTAACTTTTACCAATTTATAATCACACTGAAATGATTCTGTTTAAATCCAGGATCTTATAGTGAATATGTTGAATGGCTTGCAAACTGCTGAGGCAATTGATGGTGAGTGAAGGATTTTTTTCATGGGTTGTTTGAGGATCTTTTTTCCTTAATATTGGATGAACTAACGAGTACAATCAATTTTTTCAGCTTCTCAGAATGGAAAGTTGCCGCCATTGCCTCGCAATTCAGAAAACAATGGAAGTGTAAGCAAATTTCGTTTAATTAATTTTTTCACTTGTTCGCTTAATTTTTATTAACTATTGTGTATGCCAATTTTCTGCTCAAAACTAGTCACTATTTTTGTGACATAAACCTGTAGTAAAAGACAGTGATTTTTCATCAGCTTTATGTCTTACCTGACATTTGCGTCATTTTATAGGTTGATACAGCAGTTTCAGAGAGGGAACATCTGCTGCTGGCCAAAATTTCAGAACTCCAATCTCGGTTAGTAAATATCAGCTCATAAAGTACTTACTTGGTGACCCTTTCTCTCTGCTGCACGAAGTTAATACACCTTCTGCCTTTGTATTACCAGGATGATTAATTTGACCGATGAACTAACTTATGAGAAGTTAAGATACGTGCAGGTTAGTTTCTTTACAAGATTTTATATTTCATCATCTGTTCTGGATTTTCTTCTGCTACTTGCTTGGATTGCATAAATTTCATGTCCAAGCTGAATCCATTAAATTGGAGCTTTGAAGGTGCCTGTGAAACTAATGATTGATCTGGTTATCAATATGAACAGTTACAACAACAGCTAGCTGCTGTCTACAGCCAAGAACAAAATGGGGAAAGAGAGGAATATGCATGAAGGTTGATATTGATGATCCTCTTTAATGATGTACATGTACATGTGCATCCAGGCGAGTGATCAAAGATACTTTGGACTCCAATTCTCTCTTTACTGAAGGAGAAATAGTCCTTGGTAAGTGTCATATATATATATGTATGTATGTATGTAAGTATATATATATATATTTTTCTGATCCAGCCTTCCTTGTGTTGAATAAGCCTTTGTGACTATCTAAAGCCCTGCTAGTGCAAATGATGTCATAGTCAATCTCATTATTTATTTCATTTAAAAATTCAGATGTAAATAAGCTTCTCTGCTGTATCATTCTGCAACGTGCTATGTTTGCAGATTAATCCGGAATTGTGGTGATAACTGATAAGAAAGTTGTGGGGACTACCCCGGGGCAGAAATAACATCCCTACATATTGAACTCTTTTTACTATTATTATCGTTAAACCATATCGGATTTGAACTTGTATAGGCTTGTTGTCTTCTACCACCTAAAAAATAGGAAACATGCTAAAATATTCTCCTTCTACTATTCTTCTTACGTCATAGCATCCAATTTAGCAATGTTACACCCCAGCATTAAGCAATTCACTGTTTAATTAGGACCTGATTTTAAACCTAAAAAAGGAAAGCTTATTTTATGATACAATATTTGTTTTATAGTTTTTTTTCATATGCTATTTTTTTTAGTTCGATATGAAAGTGTTAAATAATTTTGAGGTCTTTATGTTCTTCTTAAGAAACTCTCATAATTACCATAATCTTATAAAACGTATCTTTTAATTAAGAAAGTATTTTCCTTAAAACCCAAATAAAAAGTTACATGAAAGTAATTATTGGTAAATTTATTTCTTCATTAATTTTTCTTGGATTAAATTTTATTATTGTAGCCAGCCATATTAATTCAATGGTTATATATATTATATGGTAGAATAATTGAATATTTACAAGTATAGAATTTTATAATTAGTGTTACTTTTTTTTAAAAGAGTATTGTTTGTTAAATTAAATTTGTAAATAAAGATATGTTTCAAAATTATAATAGGTATTAGGATGTTGACAGTTGCCTCAAATTGTAAGATCCTAATGCTAATCCTCGTAAGTTAAAAGATCAAATTGAGTTACGATCAATATTTATTTGTGGCAAGTGCTTCCTGCACCACCATATCACTGCTCCCGATTCAGCGGAAAAGACGAAAACGTCTTTAAAAAAATGAGGTGCATATAAAAATACCTTCCCTTTTCTGGAATAAATTTTTGGAAAATGATGGTTTGACACCTATTTCTCCACTTTACACCCCACTAAATATTAATATTTTAATTATTTTTAATTTTTTAAATTTTAAAATTATTTTAACATTTTATATTTTGTCTAATATTTTATTAAAGACATTTTTTATTTTTTATTATTTTTATTATAGATATTAATATTTTAGTGTAAATGTAAACTGGAGCGGGGTGTTAAAATATAATCATCCTAAATTTTTTGTATTACAACTTTTCATTTTTTTTTTCTGGATTTTCATTTTCAGAACACAATAATCTCCGAATCTCCTTTTCAAATGTATTATTTTCAATTTCAGATTTTTTTTTTTGGAATAGAATTTTAATTTTTTTTCTGAATTTTTATTTCCAAAATTCAATAATCTCTTCCAGATTTATTTTCTGGAATATATTATTTTTAATTTTTAATTTTTATTTTTAGAATAAAAGACATTTTTGGAAATTAAAAAAATATTGTTAAAAATGATTGGGTGTAGGAAGGTTAAAAATGATTTGCCTTTATTTGTTGGTCATCCATGTATATCTGTACCAAACAAACATAAAATTTGTACAAATTTTTCTCTCTTTTCCATTTATTACATAGTAACAATAGATAAATTTTTTGACAAGAATTAGGCCCCGTTTGTTTTCAAGAAAAAAAAGAAGACTTTTATTGTGCAGGTTGAAAACATGGTAATAAAAAAAAATAATAAAGTGGGAGTATCATGAAAATCGAAAACGTTTTTCAGTTTTAAACTTTTGAAAACAGATTTACAAAGAAATATGTATATATATTGATATAATTAATTATTTATAATTTATTCTATTATTCTTTTTTATTTTAATTTCAAATTATAATAATGTTTATGTAAACTAAAATTACAATCTAAACCTAAAAATTATAAATTAATAATTATTAAAAAAATAATATAATATTTTAATTAAAAATAATTATAATCTAAGAAATATCAAACAAATTAATTTTTAATAATTTTCAAATTCAAAAATAATTATATAAATTTATATTTTTATAATTAAAAAAAATATAATTTTAATCACATTCATCACCTCACTCATAAACTTTTTCTATACTTTCCACTTTATTTATCTTAATTCAAACAATTTCACACTATCACCTCACTCATAAACTTTTTCTATACTTTCCACTTTATTTATCTTAATTCAA
>Ga0123342_1003205_pt1 | contig 26459 bp, 13 predicted proteins | sample Turbeawhitnodule_FD_89960 | JGI IMG/M metagenome (GOLD analysis project Ga0123342, IMG submission 89960) | Root nodule microbial communities of legume samples collected from Mexico - Turtle bean Mexico white nodule | ecosystem: Host-associated > Plants > Roots > Nodule | place: Mexico: Nepantla...
TTCATAGGAACTCTATCATTTTCAATAGGAGGGTGGCTGACGCGTCAGAAGTGTGTGCATTGGTGCAAGCAAAGGTGTGGTCTTGGATTTCTGCAAAATGTCGTTCTACCTCGTTCTCCTTCTCTAGTTGGTGCTTGGAACCTTTGGAATGTATGAGAATGATTTCTTAAAGTATGTTAGGTTTTCAGTAAGATTCGTGTTTTGGGTTGGTTATTTTGGTTAGCTTTAGGTTAGAAATTGTTCTTTGTATATTTTGTATAAGGGTTGAACCACCCCTGAAGTGGTTCACATTTATTTTATTTTTATTGCTGATAAAAAAAAAAACATCTTATTTATCATTGTTAATTGCCCACATTCAATAACAATAGATTTACCATTAAAAAGTACATAAAAAAGTAAACTAATGCCAAAAGACAATGAATACGATTAAACACATTTAATATCCAATTCCTTGTGGCCTAAATAAGTATATAGATTTTGTAAACATTCCCATAGTTGAAGCAAAATTGTTCACTTAATTATTAATAGAAACCTAAGAAACAATAAACAAACTTACAAAATTAGAGCCTTTGCATTTAAAATCAAATTTTAGATGACCATTAACTTTTTCATCTCCTTGGCATATGGATCACATGAAATATATCTATATTTAAATAATACTATGATATTTTTAGCATGATTCAACAAATTCAACAAATAGCTTACTAAATTCATTTTCAATACAACATGTGACTTTACACAAAAACTCTTCCTATTTGCAAAGCAAGTTTAGTTCTATTTCACACACGACAAAAAAAAAATCCTTCTTATTTTGTTTATTCTAAAAATAATAATATTTTTTTAAAATTTTCAAATGGATAGAGCTATTTAAAATCATTCAAACACCAAAAAAATCAACGACATATATAGCTAAATCAATAATTCAAATGACATTCATATATCAAGAAAAAGTGATAATTTAATAGTATTTTTTTTTAAATATGTGTTTCGTTTTCGTATGAAAACTTAAAATTAACTTTTTATCTTTAATTCAAACTTTTAAACTTTGTAGATAAATTATTAAATTATTAAAATAGATTCTATCAGGGTTTTTTTACCTAACAAAAGAATGTTCAATGTGTGTAACGTGAAAAAAAAAACTAATAATAACTCATTCTAAAAAAATTTAAAATTTGAATCATGAAAAAAAAAAATTTTACATAAATGTATAAAAAAAAAAACATATTTAATATTAATTTCTTTTACTTCTTTTCACTTTAAAAAATGATATACAAACGAAAAACATTGATTAAGTGAGACCTACATGACACTAGAAGATGAGAAATGAATATGCTAATTGGATAATTCTAATTACAATAATGCTATTAATTCATAATCATTCTCGTTCCTTAATAATAATTTAAAACATTACTAAATATCCCTTAAATTGTTTAAGAATTTATTTAATATAAATAAATTTATTCTCATACAACTTATGAGCGTATTCTTATAATTTTTATTTTATTTTATTAAATAATAAAGAAAATTTATAATTAAAACTTCATTTTTTCTTCAATTTTCAGGATATGTAATATTATACATGTAGATTGTATTTTGAGTCCACTCTTAATAATTAGCCTCACTTTTGTTGATTAATTCGTAATTAAGCTTAAGAGAGTTTACAGAGTGAACATTGAAAACATCAATTTGTAAAGTAGTTTGAATCAAAACACACAATCATGGAAACTTGTGAGTTGTCCTTTTTATATTCGTTACGTGCTTAGTTGCTTTTTTGTTTACTTCGATTGCTCCTGCACCTCTTTCATTTCAATCATTAATGCTCATAAATGACAAATGTAAGGATATCTTTCACATACTTCAAAAATTACTTTGATTTTTAAGATTTTTAAAAAATAATAACAAACCAAAGATGTATTATTATTTCATTATTTTAGACATTTTGGTTTAAAAAAAATAAATGTATCTTAATAAGCTTTCTTTTATTTTAAGAAAATGAAAAATTTACAAGTGTTTCATTTTAGGTTTGTAACCTTATTTTAAAAAAAAAAAGTTAACTTTTAATTTTTTTTTATAAATACCACTACAAGAAAATCAGTAATAGAAATTAAGTTTAGAGACCAAAATAATTAGTCACTATATTAACTAAATTAGAGACCATTTTATAAACTAAATAATTATTGATATTTATTATAGTTTTTATTATTAATAAAAAATTATAAAATAGTTTTTAAATTGGTATTTAACTATTAGCTACCAAGATTTTAACTATTAACTACTTATGTTTTAAATTAGTCTCTATTAGTCTTTTAGAGACTAATTTTAAATATAAAATATTAATAACTAAAACTTTGATAACTAATTTAAATACAAATTTAGAAATTATTTTATAATATTTGTTTAATAATAGAAATCACATCAAATATCAATAATTTTTTAGTAACTAAATTAGTATAGTGACTAATTATTTTTATCTTTAAATTTAATTTATTTAATTATTTCTTGCGGTGTATTAGTGATTTTATGAAAGTATAATGCTTTTCTTTTTTCTAGATTGTTTATCCTTATCTTTTTAGTATATCTCTTAGAAAAGTTTCAACCATATATAGTATCAAAATCAATGAATAATAAGATATTAATATTACATATATATGAATCTGTTCTATTTAGATTTAAAAGACAAAATAAAAACTAAAAGTAGAGAAAACATTACGTGATCCTTAATGTTATCGTGTGATTTTTAACAAGATGAATTTGAAAAAAAGAGTAAAAACACGTTTATATAACCTAGGTTATATAGTTAAATACGTATTATTATGTTTTTAGTTTAGTGAGAGAATGAAGTAAGAAAGTAATGGATAAGGTTGAAGGTTTGTGAAGTTGAGTCGTGCGGCATGTTTGATGGAAGTGGGGACGATTCATTAATATTTGATACAGAAAGCACACCAACCACAGAACCTCCATTCTCAAATTCCTCTTCCATCTTTTCAAACATGCAATGTATCAACAATTATATATCTAATTCATCTTGCAGTTACACTTCAATTTATCATAATGGATTTCATAGTAAAACTAAATACTTATCCTTTATTTTGGTACTATGGGTGAGGTAACTGTATTTGTTGGATTTCTGTATTTTGTCTGGAATTTTATTTTTATCTGTAGTGCAATGTTTGTCGGATTTCTAATTGGCAGGTATAGGAAACTTATTTTGAGATTTTGTATAAGGGTTGAAACACTCCTGAAATGTCTCATTTTATTTTATTTATTCTTTGTTGATAAAAAAAAATTTACAATTATTCAATACTATCTTTTCACTGCTTATGACAATCCATTATTAAAAAAATTAATATATTTCAAGTTTGGAGAAAATAAGATCTGTTGGAGTAAGACAGTCTTATTATATTATGTAAAATGTTTTTGATAATTATATCAGTTTATAATATAATTATTAATTTTAAAGATTAAAATAATTAATTATTATTTGATTAAACTAAAGAATAATTTATAAACTAAAAAAAAAATATTTATATTATTAATAAAAAATATTAAATGGTTTATAAATTGATATCGAACCATTAACTACAAAGGTTTTAGTTACTAACTATTTTAGATTCTAAATTAGTCTCTATTAGTCTTTTAAAGACTAATTTAAAATATTAGTATATAAAACCTTGTTAATTGATTTAGATATCAATTTAGAAACTATTATATAATTTTTTATTAATAATAGAAAGCACTTTAGATACCAATATTTTTTTTTTCTAAAATAGTATATAATTTAATTAATATAGTGACTAGTTATTTTTATCGTTTTATTTAATGATTTTCTTTTAATGATATTTTCAAGTGAAACTAGTTTCTCTTTTTCAGTTATAATTTGGTGTATTATAGATATACCTGTAAATACTTTTTTTATTAATTAATATACTAAAATATTTTGATAACTATTAATTAAACTCTTCTGGTAGTTATTTAAAAACCATGTTTAAGATAATTTTTTTAACTAATTGAATTCTTAAAAGTAACATTGATGATTTATTAATAGCAGGGACTTATATTTCCTTTGTATTTCTGAATGTGTTCGAATTTGTACTTTGATTATAATATATTTTTATTTTACATTTAACTTGTTCTGTATTTTTTTTTGTCAAAACTTTGATTTTCTTAAGTGGTTTTATGAAACACTTTTAATTTTTTCTTTTGATTCCTAAATTTTTATTATATATTTTTCACTGGTAGTGTAGCAATAGAGATCAAATACAAGGTAATTTTTTGAAGTTAAAAGAAAAACAAAAGTGATTAAAAGTCAAAAGGAAAATTTAAACATATTTTAGGAATGAAAACATACATTTTAAAGTCTATTTTTAATAAAATAATTTATTTTTTAGTTCTTTAATTATTGCCAAAGAATAGTGATGAATACACAATTTTTCTATAACAATATTTCGTTGTTATGTGATGGTGAAATCCAATAATTAGTTGATATTGTAAAATAATAGTAAAAGTTTCGTTGTCTTCAATTATATAGGCAATAAATAAGTTGATCTTGGCCAAGATTCCAAAATATGTTCACTTGTTACTATCAATCACTTGTGAAAGCTCACTCACCTTATTGTTGGTGAATGATAAAATCAAATGAATACATGAAATTTCAATTCACTTTTCATTTCCTCTAGCACTGATTTAGATGCTCACAACAACAAAAGAACTACATAAATGAGAGCATGAAGCACAAAAAGAGAAGGATAAAGAAAATTTTACAAGTTTTCTTAGGATCTTTTGTGTAGTTTGGTAGGTTGTTAACATCACAACCTAGGTGCCTAATTCAGGTTGGCCAAAAGTTGTTCTTAACAAGAAATGAAAGGGTTGCTCTAAGTGAACTTCAACTGTGGAAATTTGCACCCTCAAAAACTGTGTTTTTGGTGTAAAACTTAGCTCTTTTTCTATTATTGGATGTGATCATAAGGTCAATGAAGACCAGACATTCATCTACTTCCATGTTCCTAGTTTATTATGAACATGCCCCACTTCGAAAATTGAAGTCGGTTCAATTACCCTACCCTAAGATATCATAATTATATTTTCATTATTCCCACAAGTTTCTCTAAAGAAAATATTTCACTTTAATGTCTCTTAAATGTTCTAAATTGCAGTTTGGAGGAAAAGAAAAGGAGTAAAAATTCATTTCTAATATGGGTCTTAAGCTTCAAACAATTAGAAACAATTTAAACCTAACTTCAAAATAATTATAAAAAAATTAACAAGTTTCTGTGTTTAACAATTTATGACTAAATAATATTACAATATTTTATACTATTTCGTTATTGTCGATATGTAGCTTTACATCGCTTAAGTTAAATGAAGTTAAGAACAATTTAGATACATCTTTCGCCCTTAATCCATTAAAACGTATTTTAAGGATAAAAAAAACTGTGACGAAACTCAAAAACTTCAAAGTGAACAATATCTCATATGCGATGATTTAATCTAGTAATGTTATCTCAAGATAGACTTTCATATTTTATTTGTTTCTATAAACATTATATAACTAATAACGATCTTAATTGACAAATAAAAAAAATGGCCCCTCTTTTTCTTTAAAACTCCACTACCAAACATTGACTAAGTAATCTTTCTAGCTCAAACAATTGACAAAACTGGGTGGTAATAAATTTACCTTTGACAATTTTTTTACCAATGGATGGTTTCTTCAAATGTTATGTTCTTGAGTTTTCAGTTCTAATTTTGTGCATAATATTGAAGAATTAGCTCTTCATATAGTGAATTTTTATTCTGAAAAAATATTATTTATTGTAAGGAATATCCGTTATGTGAAAAAAAAATGTTAGATGGTGTCTGTTGTTATACATATATTTTAAGAATCGTTCCCAATTCTATTTTACTGACATCATAGGCTGAAACTATACCACTTATATGAAACCATAGATTACAATTATGAAATGAAAATGCCAGTTACTTGAAACATGGAAAGAGACATGTACCAAATCACAAAACCTATGAGCATCTTATACCAAAAAATACCTATAAGTACCCAACATTAGAGCTAACTATTGAATTTCTGTTCATGGTTGAAGATTTAGGAAAGATATTTATATTTGTTAGTTAGGATTAGAAACTAAGCTCAAGATAGATACTGCAAGAATGGTCATTTTAAAAAAATAAAGTAATGTAGATATATAAGACCATTTACATTTGTTTGTTTATAAGACAGTAAATCACTTCAATATTAACTGAATTCGTCTACATCTACACTGGATGTGAAAAATACTACTGATAGTTAGTATTTGAAGGGAAAATAAGTTGTTTACCATTCATTTTGATTTTGAGGGGAGTGGGGAAGGTGTTAGGTTGGTTAATAAGTCCACCATGAGAGAGTAAAAGAGCATTGAATGCATTTTGCAACTTCTTTGGACACACACACCACTTGCCTTTCTACTACTTCACTTCTTCTACTGTTCATTTCCTGTATTCTCCTTCCTTTATTTCTATATATTATTCTCTGTCTTGTCATAACTGACCTCATCTTTGCTTCTGAATCATCATCCCCACTTTTCCTTCTCTTTCAGCCATGAACCCATCTGAACAATTTGTGGAACATGGAATGTCTGAGCAGGTACTCTTTTCTTAATTTTGTTCAGTCTATAAGCTGAAGGAACTGCCACCCTTCAATATTTTCATGGTCTCTATTAAGCTTTTTTAATCACTGATCCATTTCTACATGGTCATTATTCAGTGAATGTCTTCATTTTGCCATGTTTTCTAAATTGTTTTTTGAGCTAAATGGGGTTTTGTTACTTTTGTCTGTTGTGTTGAAAACTAATGAGATGTTACTTGCATTCATAGTGTTCCCCTAAGGTGTAAAAGAAGGACATTGCCATGTTCTGCTTGAGATTTTAAAGCCAGTGTCCTTTTCTTGATGTCTCCTTTTAATTATTTACTGGTTTTTGGCATTGCATGTTACTCATTTTAAACATTACATTGGATCCTCATCTTTCTATTTGTACTTTATGGCTGAGCTTATCGAGGTTGATGCCATCCAACCAAGTTTTTCTGGGCATCTGATTTTGATGAGCTGCTTCTTATCTCTCTATTTGTTTCATTTCTTCAATTTTTCACATTTGATTAATGTTTGTGTTTTGAATTATGGAGAATGTTGGTCGGAGCAGGGCTTAATTAGGGAGGATTTCTCAATTTTAACATTTCCCTTTTGAAATTTGAAAGATAATAAACTGGAATGTTCATGATGATACTCAGAAGTTCATAGAATGCTTGAATAGAAATTTGATTTACTTTGTCATATTGGCTATTATGGTACCTGGCTAGAACTCTGTATATTACTAATTTCTTATGCTTGACTTCATGTATCAGAATTTAAAGAGAACGTCTTGTGCAACTGTGCTCACTCTAGCTTACCAAAGTCTTGGAATAGTTTATGGTGATCTCAGTACTTCTCCTCTTTATGTTTACAAGACCACATTTTCAGGGAAGTTGAGACTCAAAGAAAATGATGAGGAGATTTTTGGTGTGCTTTCGTTTATCTTCTGGACATTTACCCTTACTGCTCTCTTCAAATATGTTTTCATCGTGATGTCTGCCGATGACAGTGGGGAAGGTAAAGTCTTGAATCATGATCATGGTGCTCATCTCATCATGTGTCTCTGTCCATTTTCTCAGGCTTACAAGCTACAAACTTTTTCCTCAAATAGCACTATTTCCACATCATGGTGTTCAACACCTTTTTGTTTTTATTTCCCTATCTAGCACTATGTCAATTATAACTTCTTAGGAAAGTTATATAATTTTATATTCGTATTCTTTTAAACCAAAAGTTACACCACTGCTGAACCTTGTGCTTTACCAAATGGAAAAAAGAGAAGCAAAGTCTAGAAATATAATCACGAATAACACAATTTATTAATTAGCAGAGTATATTTCAGGATTAATTTACTTCCTGACTTAACATTGTATGTTGAACAGTTAGCTAAATGAGTCATTATTTTGTCTCAGTTGTAGACAGCAAGAAAACCTCTTGCTCCATGAGCATCTAAGAATCTCTCATGTTATTGAGGATGATTAGTGAAATGTTTTTAGAATGAGTGGTTGACTTGTGCAGGAGGTACCTTTGCATTATACTCACTTCTCTGCCGGCATGCAAGACTAAGCATTTTACCTAATCAGCAAGCCACGGATGAGAAATTATCTGCTTATACCACCCAAGATTCTAAAGACACATGGCTTTCTTCTCATTTGAAGTTGTTCTTTGAAAAGCACCAGAGGTTCCAAAAAGGACTGTTGATCTTTGTTCTGCTAGGAACCTGTATGACAATTGGTGATGGTGTGATTACACCTGCAATATCAGGTAGTTGATCAAGAGCAGCCCATGAGCTTCTATAAGAACACATGAAGTATGTGATCCATCATTCACTTTGTTATAGTTACATGACTGCATCCCTTAAATGGCAGCTTTAGGTCATTATACCCATTTCTAAAATTGTTATTCTTGTTAATTTTGTCATCACATGTTTCAGATTAAATATTGTATTGTTTACAGAAACTGTACCATGAGTCACTTAAACTTCTCAACAAATACTTATAGGAGACAAACTTAATGAATGAAGGAGGTAAAATGAATCAATTTTTTTACACAAGTTCAAACTAACTTACGTATTCCAAGCTACATGAAGTTGGATAAGAAAGCTTTTGAAAAGTTGAATTGCATAAGTTCATTTTAATTTGAGAGAAATTGATTCATTTTATCTCCCTAATTTTTTTATTATCTTCTTATTCAAGTACTTGTTGAGAACTTTATCCAAATTAACTCTAATCATGGATATGCATCTCAAACATTACTTCACAATAGTTGTGCATTTCATAATGTATGATGTAGTAAAGTCTAAGTTCATATTATCCTGGAAAGGAGTACAAGTTACTGAAGGTTATTGACATTTTATGCTTTCTGATTAATATGTTTGGTAGAAAGGGTAAGTGCTATTCTTCTTTCAAGGAAGATTTGTTGTATGAAAAATGTGTTGCTTAGGGTTCTCTTGCACCAGAACATTATATATTTCAAATGGCATTATATATTATTTGTTTCTCCTTTAAATCTGTGAACATTCCTTGTGTCTCCTTTCAGTTTTTTCAGCAGTTTCAGGAGTTCAAGTTAAGATCAAAGAACTCCATGACAGTAAGCCCACCAAACATCTTTCAAAAACCTTTATATCTATTCACACTTTTTAAAACTCTACATTATTTATGCAGATTATGTTGTCATAATCTCGTGTGTCATTTTAGTGGTCCTTTTCTCCATTCAACATCATGGGACACATAGAGTTGCTTTCATGTTTGCCCCAGTAGTTGCTGCATGGCTTTTGTGTATAAGTGGTATTGGTATATACAACATATTCCACTGGAACCGGCAAATATACCGTGCACTTTCTCCATTCTACATGTTGAAGTTCCTCAAAGCCACTGGCATTGAAGGTTGGATGTCATTAGGTGGAATTGTGCTTTCAATCACAGGTACATATGATATAGTATTTTGTATTTTTTTTTCATGAGCATCTATAATATAACAGCTAGAGTAGTGGGATTAATTTTCCTGTGATACTGTCTCAGGAGTGGAGGCAATGTATGCTGCTTTGGGTCATTTTTCTGCACTCTCAATAAAGGTAAATATACATTTTTGAGAGTATAGTTAAATAAATGATTAACTAAGTTGAAAATGATACATTGCTTTAACAGATGCCCTTAAATCTCAGGTAGCTTTCACATGTCTAGTGTATCCCTGCCTGATTTTTGCATATATGGGAGAGGCTGCATTTCTCTCCAAGCATCATCATGCTATTCAGGGCAGTTTCTACAAAGCCATACCAGGCAAGAAATTATTTCGTTGGGAAATCCATGAATTGTCTCATTTTATTTTATTTATTTTTTACTGATAAAAAAAAGAGTCAAGAAATTATTTCAAGAAGCAACAGGCTGTCAATGTTATTTATGGCCTCTAGTGTAATTGGGCTACTGTTTTCTGCAGAAACTGTATTTTGGCCAGTTTTCATAGTGGCAACTTTCGCAGCCATTGTTGGAAGTCAAGCAGTGATTTCTGCCACCTTTTCCATTGTAAGCCAGTGTTGCGCGTTAAATTGTTTTCCTCCGGTTAAGATTGTTCATACTTCAAGCAGAATATATGGACAGATTTATGTCCCAGAAGTGAATTGGATATTAATGTGTCTTTGTTTAGCTGTCACGATTGGCCTTAGGGATATAGACATGATGGGTCATGCTTATGGTACACTTCTCTTCCACTATGTTTGCTTATGATGTTTGAAGTATGACATGTAAGTTCTAACCATTTTGCTTGGTCTGCAGGGCTGGCTATAACCACTGTAATGTTTGTGACAACATGCTTGATGACACTAGTTATGGTCATTGTTTGGAAGCAGGGAATGATAAAAGCCATCTTATTTTTGGCATTGTTTGGATCAATTGAACTGCTTTACATCTCAGCCTCAATTTACAAAGTCCCTGAAGGAGGATGGATCCCCCTTGTGCTATCTTTTATCTTTATGAGTATAATGTTCATTTGGAACTATGGAACAATGAAGAAACATGAATTTGATGTGGAGAACAAGGTTTCAATGAGCAAGATTCTGTCCTTGGGACCTTGTTTAGGCATGGTCCGTGTCCCGGGAATAGGAATCATTTTCAGTAATCTGGCTTCAGGTGTTCCTGCTATTTTTGGTCACTTTGTCACAAACTTGCCAGCATTTCATCAAGTGTTAGTTTTTGTATGTGTCAAATCAGTTCAAGTCCCTTGTGTCAGTGACAATGAACGGTTGGTGATCAGCAGGATTGGGCCAAAGGAGTACCGAATGTTTTGTTGCATTGTGAGGTATGGTTACAAGGATCTGCAGCAAGAGAACTACAACTTTGAGAATAAATTGGTAAGTGCAGTAATACAATTTGTGGAAATAGAGGAGAGTGATCCAGCACCAACACCAGAAGAATTGTGTATAGATGGTGGAAACTTGAATATGGAACACTTTGCCTTTTCACCACACACTTTGAATAATTCATGTTACATAGAGAAAAGCTTCCCATTTTCACGTGTAAAGAAGAACGACATTGACCATCTTCAAGAGTCTCCCTATAAAGATGAATCTGTACAGATTTTAAGAGCCAAGGAGTCTGGTGTTACCTATATACTTGGACATTCCTATGCAGAGGCAAAGAAATCATCCTCTCTTCTAAAGAAATTTGCCATAAATGTTGTTTACGCTTTTCTAAGCCAAAATTGCAGAGACCCTGATGTTTTCTTGAACGTAGCACATACTTCTCTGCTAGAAGTTGGTATGGTTTACCATGTCTAACTCTAACAATTTCACAAAGGCATTTGCGTTGCATAGAACAAAATAGTCAGTTTGTAAATGTTGGTTAAAAAAACATTGACAGTGACTTACTTCTGCAAAGAAGTTATCAAGATCAATCAGTTGTAGATTTACACCATTGAGCTCAAGGTGTTCATGATTCTGTATCTAAGAAAGTAATTTAAACATTTGTTTCGTACAAGAAAGTAGAACACACAGATGTACATATTTATGTAATATTATTCTACATTCTTGAGACATATTCTGTGTAACTGTATATGCAAAATGGGCTTAGATAGTATCTCGAACTGATTGTACAATTGTTGATGTGCTTGTAGTTTTCTTGTTTCTTCCTTCAAGTTTCTTCCTTTTGTTATCTGTGCTCGGTCGGTGGACCCGAAAAATGTACTCTGACATTCAAGTAAGTACTCTGTGTAAAGAGAGTGTATATTGTAAAGCTGATAAAAGCATACCTTACACATTTTTTTACAGAGTTTATTTATAGTGTTTAGTCATGAACCCTTGTTGTGATGGACCGAATGATTTATAACATTATCTCGAATTTATAGAAAGATATATTGGTACATTGATGTCACTTGGATTTGGTAGAACATAATCATAATTTATAGGAAATTTTCATAATTATCGTTGTTTTTTTTGTTAAACATTTTTAATATATATTAATGCAGTCGATCATCTAGACTTATTAACATGACTTGTCTAGTGACGTATAGCTCAAAATGCACACCGAGCCTCACAATTCTAAGCATCTGTTTTTGAACAGCATGAAATTGAAAATGTTGAGATGGCTTTGTAAGATTATTGTATAATTACTGAGGAAAGAGGGTAATCTCTTTTTTCTAAAATACTTTTTCGTGCTTCATTTTATTAGTGAAATTCATTAATCCTTTATCTATTAAATTTTTCACTCTAGTCCTTTATTTAAGGTTAACGTCATTTATGACATAAAAGGCCAAAATGGAAATGTATAAAGAACATTAATCAAAATGAGATTTACTAAAGTATGTACTAAAACAAAAAAATTTCTTAGTTTTGGAAGCCTCATCTTAAAATGGTTTTTTATTATTACATCCATACCTCTCACTTTTGGAGTCTATAATGTACCAATGAACCGGGTCACCCAACATGAAAATAAAAATAAAAGTCTTGAATTATTCTTCATTCTGAATTTCAAAATTATTCTTCATTCTGAATTTGAAAATTTAGAATTTAAAAAAGACATTTAAAAGAATAAATCCATAATAGATTATTGTGTTTTGAAAATGAAATTTCACAATAAAGTTCGAAAATCAAAATCTCATTTTAAAAAGCAAATTTAGAATACAAAATATACGTTATGAAAAAAAAATTTAAAAATGGTATGAAAATCCAGAAGAAAGGTTCCGACAACATTTTTTATTCACACCCCTCTTTTATTTAAGTATACTTTTATCATTTCACATGTAAATTGGGTGCATAAATTAATTGAAAAAAAAAAATTGGAAGGAAAAGGAGGCTCCTTCTTCTTACAGTCCTAATATTTTTTTTTCTCTCACTTTCATAATATAAAAAAAAAATATTAATGTTTCTACTATAACACTACATAATTAATTAAAACTATATTTTAAATTAAATAATCTAATATAAAATACAATTCCTCGTCATAATTTGAAAGGAACCTATTCCTTTTCGACCTATTTTTAAAAAAAGTGTTTTTTATTTCAATAATATATATATATATATAGTATTTTAGTAAATGCATTATTGTTATGGGTGAGAAAAAAATATATAGAGGTGAAGGAAGAAAATGTGAATAATAAAGTAAATAACTCAATCCACCAACTCATAATTTTGTTAAAAGATGGAAATATATATTTGTTATCATTGTTAGGTTGTTTTATAAACTTAAATCCTCTCATTTGGCTTCTTGAGTTGTTTTGGTGAAATAAGAAAATGAAACTTGTTTTTTTTCATTTATAGTATTTTAACCTCCCTGGAACATGCATTATTTTTATTTCATTAATTCACAGATTTACCTACCAATCTATTTGTAGTGGTAGACACCTAACGAGGCACACCAACAAAGGGCAAAAACACGTGTAATTCTTTTCCAAAGTTACTACTTATGTGACTGTCAGAAAAATTGTAATTAACATACTCGTACACACAACTTCAACTTTATTAACTTTTATAAAATATTGTTTTTTATAAAAAAAATAGAATTATTTATTAAATTATAAAAATATTAAAATTTGATAATTTTTTTAAAGAATTTTTCTAAATGATCATAACTTCTAATATATAAAAGTTCAGATTGAGACACTAAAAGTTACTCGAATTAAATAAGAAATTCAAATTTATTTTTAATTTATAATCTAAATAATTAGTAGGTAAAACCTTAACAGTTAATTAGATATCAATTTAAAAATTATTTAACAATAATATAAATTAATTTAAAAACTATTTTTTTATCTTTAAAATAATCTTTAATTTAGTCACTATAACAATTAATATTTTTTATTTCTAAAATTAATTTCTACTTTAATATTTTCTTGTTAGTGTTAAACTAACATCAATTACATTTATATTTACCACATTGCTAGTCAGGACTTTTTTCTATCAACTTTTTATTTTTTGTCGACCAAAAAGTTTTCATAGCTGACATTGGGAAAACAATTTTAGTTAATATTGGTTTTTCTAGTCAATATTAGAAAAAATTCTAACAAATTTTTGAAAAAAAAAAATATTGATGATGTTGATAAAAACTAATTATTATAAATATCGACAAAAATAAATAACCATATTGTAAATGGCGGTGGATTGCCCAAAAAATCAAACAATATAAATAAAAAAAATAACTTCTATTAACATCAATAAAATCCTATATAATTAACATCAACAAATAGTAGTTCTCCTAATATTGGCTTGAAAGTTTTAATTAATATTGATTAAGATAATTGTAACCTATATCATCCAAAAAAAATAATAATTATAATTCATATTGTTTAAAAAGAAAATGATATGATTCGAAATAACCTGAATTGACCTAAATTGAAAAAAAATATGTTTTATATTAGTCAAGATCAAGAAAGTCTTACGTGACATTGATTATGAAACAACTCTAACCTAGAATGAATTATGATACTCAAATCTCAATCAAACCAACAATGTCTTAATCTTAGTCAAATGGATGACTCTCCGACAAAAAATGAGTTGAGAATAGATTATGATACACTCTGATACTATGTTAAAAAATGAAATTTAAATTGAACTCAATTTCTAAGTGAGATTTATATTTAACTTTATATATGTCCAATATATTAAAATATAAAAATTGAATTATTTTCATTATCATATAAAATAGACTTATTAATATGTCATTCATTTAGACTAAGGCAGAATTTAATAAGGCAAAATTTCTTAAGAAAAGTTTTATAACCCAATTTTTGTGAATGAAAAAAAAAATAGAAGGAGAAATGACATGAAAAGTTATCAACTAAGTTTTCCAAAAATATTATTTCACATGAATGTCACAATAACAAAAGTAAACAATAACTTTTTTTTTTCTATATATCTTTGTTTCATCAGGAATGGTATATGCACATATTTTTTTGTGGATAAGAAAAATATAGTAAGGTTTGGATATAAAAGATGCAAGGCTGGAAAGTGGGGCTACATAGAAACATTGTTGAAAGTTTCATTATTTTATATCTTAGTCTTCCATGTGTTGACCTAATATTCAACTTCAATGCGTACATGCTAGCCAACTATACACCTCCAACCGCTCAATAAATGTTTACAGAAAATTATAGCTGTTATGGGATCTTCTCAACAATTCCCAAATGCTTCAACACTTCTTCCCTCCTTTTAAGGCTATCTACATATCCACTTTTCATTATTTCTTCTTTCTCCAACTTTCTCTAACTTGATACTAAATTTTAAATAATGCAACTTTTGTAATGTGTAATGACTGGTGGAAAAATCAGAACAAATTTTCTATCCTATCTTTGATGTGGATACAAAATGAACACTTGTGTAGATAAAAGAAAAATAGAGCAAATAGAATAATAACATTAAAAATTTGTAACGTATTTCTCAACTTGACAAGAAAAATGTAAAACCCACGAAACCTAATACAGAAAATGCATCCACTATGAAAGTAAAATTACAATATTTGTTTTTTTTCAAGATAACACTCAATCTCACCCAACAAGGATAAAATACAATGTCTATCTACCATCTCACTAGGATTTATAATTTCACACTATGGTGAATATCTATTATCTCATTTCTCTTGCTCTTCTCCCTTGTTTGTCTTTCTTTTCTTCACAAGTTTCTTTATATCAAGAATGAGAGGAAGATTTATCACATAAAGAAATACTGAATAATTAAAGTTTATCACATTTTCAAGAAAGATATAATTCTCAGACTTCTGGAATGTCCATCATTAAATATATTCAATAGATCAGTTATTAAGATTTATGTTACATTAAAGAAGGATTTCTAACATGAGCTACCAACCCCAAAGAGAAAAAAACACATACGTTGTTTCCTAGAAGTTGGTAGTGTGATGGTGAAGAGAAAGGGCATAATTTAATATCTGAATTCTAAGGTTTTGAACGAATACTTTAAGAACAATGTTTCTGATTACTTCCACGTTCTTCACCTAAAGCATAGGACCTTGGACTCAGCAGTACCAATCTACATCAATTTCACACTTTCGGTTGTGGAATGGGTAGAAGGTGTGGTGATTTTAAGACCATGGAAGGAGTAGAAAGTAAGAAAAAGAGGCAAGGAGTTCTGAAGGGGCTTTGTGACAACATAATTATTTGAGAAAAAAAAAATGTAGATATCATAGGGATCTTATTTGGTATGCTGTAGTTATCACCACCTTTCCTTGTGAACATTTTCACCCTTCCATGAACTTGTCTATAATGGGATACATTTTCCTACCTCCTTTGTCCTCTTTTTTCATTGCTTCACAAGCAAAGAAATAGCCAAATGCCATTCAACTAGAAGAAGGGCACTTCTCAAATGATGAAAACAAGGCAACCATGACCATGGAGCTTGCATCATTCCCCAATGAGATGTAAATATGAAAGAGTTCCATGTAGATAGATAGGTATGTTAGGACTTCAAAACCAGTTTGGTAAATAATAAATCTGAATTGAATAAGAGTCAAGAGTGGAGATGATTCAAAAGTAGAAGTTTATGAGACAAGACAAGCATATACTCACCAAGGCCAAATAACCTCACTCATCATAGGTGTATGTATCAGTAACCCTCAAAGATATGACACTATAACAAATTAGAAAGCAAGAAATCTCACCCCGAAAAAGATTAATCTAAAATCAAAAGCATTAAAGTAGAGTAAATTTGACCAAAGAGTTTAAGGTTGTACCTAACATGGCACTCTAAGTGCAGCTATCACATACTAGAGCTGCCATCAAGCCCAAGTAATCTCCCATCCCCCATAAAATTTGATACAAAGAAATCATAATGAGTCTTTATAACAAAGTGCATTAAAGTAGTGTGAAATGTCCTAAGCATCCTTATCAAGAACATTGTCCCCCTCATGTCCATAAGGCCATTGGAAGCATTTTCAGGGGCATTCTTGCAGATTTAACTCCTGCATACCAACCTTACTTCAAAAGCAAGACCAAATTTAGAAGAATAACAAGCCATCAAATTGGTAACCATATTATAGCTATCTTTCTGATGAGGGAAGCAGAGACAATGCTACAGGAAGAGAATGAGTCTGAGATCACTTCTCTCAGGAAAAAACTTGAAGTCCACATGGCAAGAGAAGAGTTACTACAGAAGGAAAACCAGGAACTCAGAGAAGAAGTTGGGCGCTTAAAGTCACAGGTAATTTCACTTAAAGCACACAACTTGGAGAGGAAATCAGTTCTATGGAAGAAGATACAGAAATCCATGGATGGCAACAACAATTCAGAGCCAATTCAACTTAAAGCATCACCAGTTCAGGTAATCACATGTGAAAAGAGTTCATCAGAAAATGCAAATATACATACAAATCCAGATTTTCAAGACTCAGCACTTAGAAAAGACAAACCAGCAATAGCAATAGTACCAGCTCCTCCACCAAGACCTTCTGCAGCCCTCCTTCTTCCTTTGCATAAAAAAGAGAAAGTACTTAAAGTGCAGCCAATAGCACCACCACCACCTCCAACACCTCCAAAATTATCACTAGTTGGGCTGAAAGCAGTGCGCCGTGTGCCTGAAGTAACAGAGTTGTATCGTTCCCTTACACGAAAGGATGCTACCATGGAAAACAAAATACATTCCAATGGAATTCCCACAGTTGCTTTCAGCAGAAACATGATTGAGGAAATTGAAAACCGCTCAACATATCTCTCAGCTGTAAGTTTAACCCCAAATTTCTCAATACTCATTTTCATTTTCATTGGTCAAATTTTTAATGTTGATTAATCTTCATATGTAATTTCATTGATACTATGCACATTCCTGGACAGATAAAATCAGAAGTTCAAAGACAAGGGGAGTTCATCAGTTTCTTAATCAAGGAGGTAGAGTCTGCCTCATTTCCAGATGTTTCTGAGGTGGAAGCATTTGTGAAATGGCTGGATGGGGAACTATCTTCATTGGTGGATGAGAGGTCAGTGCTGAAACATTTTCCTCAGTGGCCAGAACAGAAAGTAGATGCACTGAGGGAAGCAGCTTGCAACTACAGAGATCTGAAGAATCTTGAATCTGAAGTTTCATCCTATGAGGACAATCCCAAGGAGCCATTGTCTCAGACTCTCAGAAAGATACAAGCACTGCAAGACAGGCGAGCATGTACAACATTTAGAATTTTCATACTAAAACTTTTGAGTAATACATAAAATCAATTGAAAGTGCCACTTTCAAATATGCAGGTTGGAGAGAAGTGTGAGTGCTAAAGAGAGGATGAGGGAAGCTATTAGCAAACGATACAGGAATTTCCATATCCCTTGGGAGTGGATGTTGGACTCAGGCCTTATTGGTCAGGTAGACAGTTGTTTATGCCTTGAGACCATAATATAACACAACTTTTTCAAGCATGAACCAGAATAGTATGATTTCAATGACCCAAAAAATCCATACCCTCTATGTTATATATGTTGTAGAGGAGGTATCCAGTTATTAGCATCAAAATGAATTGAAAGTTGAAAGGCTTTATCTTGTTATTGAGTGCAGATGAAGATAAGTTCATTGAGACTGGCAAAGGAATACATGAAACGGATAAGCAAGGAACTAGAGTCAAATGAAGTTTTGCAGGAAGGTAACCTCTTTGTACAAGGAGTTAAGTTTGCATTCAGAGTACACCAGGTAGAGTAGAGTACAATCCTCATGAAACACCCTTAAGTTAACATTTCCTCTTCTCCAACTCATCAACCACTATGCCTTTCAGTTTGCAGGTGGCTTTGATCCTGAGACCATACAATCATTTCAAGAACTGAAGAAGATTGGTTGTGCTATACCAAGCTATAGTATTCTGATTAAATGCCCCAAACTTGTTAAAACTTGCCACAAACCTCTATCTTAACTTCCATTCTTTTCCCTTAATTATTTGATGTACACACATCAGCAGCGGAATTAAGAAATTGTATATGCTCCTCTCTATGTAATTTCCTACATGCTTTCTTAATTATGCAAGAGATAAATCCTCATTAGAGTCTTCGTGCTTCAGAAAGCAAACCATTCCCTGCATGAACACCATATAATACTCAATATATAGGCTGCACTGCATGATATATATATATATATATATATATATATATATATATATATATGTGTGTGTGTGTGTGTATTATACCTATCTGCATCTGCATCTGCATTACAATCAATCATTAAGGCACCAAAATAAACTCTATAGCAAGCATATTTTAGATTTGAGTATTTAAGTGTATAGTTAAACATAGAAAGAATGTTAACAATTAATGTAAGATACTGATATGTTAACACCACACAGTAAAATACAGACACTTCATATATTAATAAACTAATGTTTTAATAATATTTTATTTATTTTTTAATGTAAAATATTATTATATTATTAAGAATAATTATTTTTCTGGAGGGCAGTTCTGAGGTAGCTTATCCAAACATCTAAAGAATGTGGTTATTGTTTGTTTGACGTCATCTCGGAACTAGGACACCGCGTTTTCTTCCGACATCTTTATGATTTCTTTTCATACGTAAGACGAAAATATTATTTAATTTTTAAAACATATAGTTCGGAATATATAATTTAGAAGATATTTTTTAAATTTAAAAATATTCTTTAATTTAAAATGTATTTTTTAAAGACATATATTTCACATTATAGAATTGGGAAGTTATTTTTTTGTTTTATAATTTGAAATGTAATATAAAAAAAATACATTCTGAAATTCTACAATTTTTAAAAGGTAATTTTTTTATAAAAAGGTATTCTGAATTTTACAATCTAAAATATATTTTTTTTCAAAATATATATTTTGAGTTATAGAATAAAAATGTATTTTTGGAAAAAAATTATATTAATAGAATATAAAGTAAAATTGAGAAAAAAACTTGAGGAAGAAAACAGCATAGGCCATTTATAACATCTGAGAGGTACTTCATTCAATAAAATGGAAACTTGAGTTTTGTGAAGATCATAAAAGAAGCAACAACCACTTGGATAAATCTCTTGACTAGTTAATATAAAAGTGTAAAAAAAAGGTGAGTTGAAGGATCTTGGTGAAATGCCTTGTAAATCACTAGAATGCTTGCACCAACTATTTGGATGAATCATTCTTTAAAACTTTATTAATTTAGTCCCATTTCTTTATAAACAAGTTAATATAATATTATCTATCAAATTGTATTAACCACGTTACCAGAATGATATATAACATAATCAATGAAACATTAAAATAGTTTCACGTATTTCCTTTAAAATTTCGTTATAAAAAATAATTATAATAAGTATGCAGTAAGACTTAATTATACTTTCATCTGTGTATATCATTATTTTACTATTTTTGTCCCAAGATAGTATTATTGTACTGATCGAAGTGGAGTCAGTCACATAACTGGGTATTAGAAATCCACTGACTGGATAATTTGATTATATTATTATAAATTAAAAAAATACGCATAATACGTAATAAATTCAGTCATCATGCAATAAATTAGATTAGACTAAAAAAAATACGTATTAATTATAATTCATAAACGAAATAATTCACTATTAACACATTAAACAAAATAATTCATTATATTAACATACTAAAAAGAAAAACATTTTTATACTTACTTAAAATAACTTTTTATTGATTTAGATAACTCTAACCGATACAAGAAAAAAAAAAACAACTGAAAGATATAAAATAATTGTTTAGGATTGTAACAAGTGCTCCCTAGGACTTATACAAGGTAACATTATAATTATGAATTTTTGATTTTATTGTCTATTTAACCAATTTTATTTACATGACATTCCATAATAGCATATCAATGTAACAATTAACTTCTAACAAATTATATATATATATATATATATATCCATACTAATTACTCAATATTGATTTGTAGGAGAATAATTGTATGATTGTTTTTTCTTAATGTCTTCCTATAGGTTAGTTAGGAGAGTTCTATTTATACAGAATTTGAAATAAGTCCTGTGATGTAGGTTATGATTGAGTTCTTGTATAAGGATTGAATCATCCTAGAATGATTTATATTTATTTATTATTATCGATAAAAAAAATTAATTACTTAATGTAATCATGTTATCATATAAATCAATTAAAACATCATCAATAAAATTTAATAAATACTAGTGAAAATACATGTTGCTATTGTAAGTGTTTGATGTTTTTTTATAATAATAAAATATAATAAATACAATTAAAATTTGTCATATTATTATTATAATAAAAAGTAATTACTAACATATAAAAATAAAGTTATACTAAAATATATATAAGAAATAATTATTTTATTATTATCTATTTATAAAAAATATTCATTAAACTACAGGAAAGTGTATGTCTTTTTCTTATCTGTCCGATTTTTAATTTTTTAAAAAAAATATATATACATAATGCTATATAAAATTAGTGTTTAGTTTTCATAATTACTTGTAAAAATAATTAAATTATTATTCATAACCATTATTATTATTTGTTTATTTTGTAACAAGTAAAAATATTTATCACAATTTTGAAGGTAAATTAATAAGAAAATGTGTAAAAAAAAGTTACTTTGTTATTATTATTCCTTAAGTCTATGAATGTTTAAAACAATGAAGTTCAGTTTTTGCATTGAAAATATGGAGGTAAAAAGTTGTAGAATTTCATTATTTGAAAGACATGCAATTAAAACTATCAAAATTAAACCAAAATCAATTAACTAAGAAAATGCTAGTTTCCTTCTTAATAGTAATATATTAAAAACCAGTATTATCTATATAATGAATTAAATTAATTTACTGTTTAAAATGTTATTTATTAATTCAAAGGCTAGTATGTTTTTTAATTGAATATATATTAAATGTAATAGCATTGGTGACAAAATGTTGTAGGTCCTGAGACACTGCAAAGAAGGCTTGGATAAGGATTTTTTAACACATACATCACCATCTATTCTGTTTTGGTTGCTCCAGCTACGGTTAACAAACTGTCACAAACTCTGAAGAATCAATGGCGGGTGATAACGAAGAAGAACGAGATGGCCTTAACCATACGCCGTTACGAATCCCCGGATTGCTTTATGTATCGGTGAAGATGGAGAATCCCAATCTCACTCTCTCCGGAGACCTTCTCCCTCACGTATCAGGCTCTTTCCATTTAGGCCCTTCTTGGGATCCTTCCAAAGCTGTAATTTTAACTCTCACCCATTTCATCATTTCATTCCTTTTATTCTGGGTCTCTCTTAGTTCTTCTTATTCTTGTTGTTTTTGGAGCAAAAATTTCAGCTTTCTATGGAGCGGGAATCCGCGACTGTGTGGGAGTTGAGCTTTGTTGTTCCACCTAATCATGGTAATGTTTCTCACCGGCTTGGTGTTTGCTTTTCATTTTAAATTAGTTGTATACTTGTATGTAGAACTGAGGAAAAGAATAAAAAATTCAATTTTTTACTCTGAGCATTTGAATGATAGCTTCACTTAGATGGTATTAAGGTGTCTCGAAGTTCAGTTTTGGTGATTGTCTTGCTATCGTGAAAGGGTTGCATGAACTGCATTCTGACCTGAAGTGTTGGTTTGGGATTTTCAGAAGCTTTAGAGTTTAAGTTCGTTTTGAAGCCCAAGTGCATCGATAATCCTTGTTTTGTTGAGGAGGGTTCAAGCCGAGTTCTAGTTGGGGGAGCATGGCAAGATGGTGACAGGCTGGCTTTGTTTAGACTTGATAATGATCAAGTTCTTGAGTATCGAGTATTTGTGGAAGCAAAAAGGATATCTCCCTTTGATCTTGCAGCTAGTTGGAGGGCTTATCAGGAGAATTTCCGTCTATCGTCTGTACGCGGGATACCTGATGTCAGCATAAATTCAGAACATCAGACAGGCAGTGAGGTAAGACTCCAATTATCAGTTTTCTTTATGTTTGTGACATTAAGAATCAGGTAGTCTTTAAGAGTCACCTTTTTCTTCATCTTTATTTTGAAATTTAGATGCTAACTTGTAAAAAAATCATTTAATTTCTACTTTACATTAATGAGATCTAATGGAGCGGTGGATGAAATGGAGGAGTGCCTCGAGTTACTTGTGACAAAAAAGGCAATACTCAAGCTTAAAGGAACGCTATAAGACTTGTGATGTCATATGGAACTGAATTATGGGCCATTAGAAGCCAACAGGAAAATAAACTCAGTGGGATAGAGATGAGAAGGTTAGGCTAGATGTGTGGACGTACTAGACAAGATAGGATTAACAATGAATGCATTGGAAATAAAGTTGGGGTAGCACCTGTAGTAGAAACAAATTGGTAGAATCTCATCTTAGGTGGTTTGGCTGTGTGTGGAGATGACTTATAGAAGAAGCCCTAGTAAGGAAAGTAGATTATATGATGGAGGGCAGCTTATGGCTCTTATCACTGGAGGTAGAGGGAAACCAAGAAAAACTATATGTGAAACCATTAAGATGGATGTAGAGGTTTGTAGATTTAGTTCAGTATTGAGCATCATGGTGCTGTTTGATGCGTGTAGCTAACCCCATGTAGTGGGGAAATGCTTGATTTATTGTTGTTGTAGTATAAATGAGGTCTTAAATCTTGGCTTTGATTTACTGTCTGTTCAGTGTACTTCACTACATTGTAGGTAATTAACTCCCTGCTATAAGGAAGAGTTATTTGAATGTTGTGTCTCTAATGCAGACCACAGTGTATGTATTTATACTGATTTACAGAATCAAATACATTAAATTCTTTCCTAATAATCAAGGATCAATGATCCTAATTTCTTAGAATCTGTAATAGCTAATGATTAACAAACTGTGACAGCTAATGACTAATTACATTCTCACAGTAACTAACAGAGAATTCCTTCTCCACTTCTATACCAGAAGTCCTATTTATACAAGGTTGGGGAACTGTCTTCTGTTATAGATTAACGTCCACTAACTCAAAACAGAAAACCTAATTAACAGGCCAAAAGATAGAAAAGGTTTAAATCTCATTTTGCCCCTTCTCCTATATAAAATTTGAAAAGTTTAATTGTATTCAATGGTTCTTGATATCTAACAGTTTCTAACCTTGGTTTGTGTAATAGTCCAACTAATTTCTCCTCTTTTTGATGCGCAATCAATTAATTTCTCATTTTAGCTGAGAGCACACTAGTTATTTATGACTCAGGATTTTTCTTTAATCTCAGCCAATTTTAGTTGTCATTCCCTTCACGGACAGGTAATTTGTTCTGTATAATTTTTCTAATGTGATAGTGCAAAATGGTTATCTCACATTACCAATGTACCATAACTTGTCTGATCATGTATCTCAACTGATGCCCTTTATATGCTACCCTCTTTTCTCTTATTCCAACTCTTGGTTAATACGTGTATGAAACAACTTTTTTCAAACAATTACCATGTACCTTATGCTTAATTTTTATGTTTTATTCAGAACATCTCATCTGCGAATTTAGAACTTGATCTTGAGCATTATATTGTTCCATCTCCCTCAACTTCTCCAAGTTCAGCACTTGTTTATGCTGCTAACATTACAGAGAATCCCAGATCACTAGGTGGTGGGTCTGCCAGCTTTTCATCTTCCATGGGAGATGACGGTGTTCCTATGATCAATCAACCAGAAACAGTAAAGGCTTAGCTTTCAAATTCACATTTCAAATTCATAATTATACTTTCTAGAATGAATTGTTATTAAAACATGTTAAGATCAGTCCAGAGATATTTTGATGTTACTTTGTTGAATGTTGGTGGTTATTTGCTATATATTCAGAAGTCTTTTTCCAGATCCAGAAGCTGTGATCGATTTATAGTTGTATTTGCCTTAAAAGACTTTCATTGGTTGAGGATGTAGATTATTTTGTTATATATATATATATATATGTGTGTGTGTGTGTGTGTGTTTTCCTTTAATAAGAAGAACTAAAGCTTTTTTTTAAAACTGTTGGAAAGTATATCTCCAGTTTAGAGGAAATATATCCTATTTTTGTGCCAGCTTCTTTGTTGCTAATAATTAGAATTTCATTTGTATATTTTCTGAATTATTTTCCTGTATTACTAGTTTCATGAGTTACAGATTGTAGATCATTATATAACCAACTGGTAACTGCACAAATGATGTTTAAACTACAAAATGTCTCTTGAGGTTATGAGAAAAATAAAAAAGAATCTAGTGGATTATATGGATTCCTGATCATGCAATATATCACATCTAATAGGCTATCTTGATGTTCCAACTAGGTGGAGGAGGTTCATGCATCTGATCAATCTAAGGTGTACCAAAGTCCTGGAATGGTTAAATCGCAGTCTGTGGGAACAATTTCGCATCCGCAAGTTGACAGGGGTGTAGGATTTCCCAGACTTGTAAAATCTTCTAGTTCTAATTCGTTCACTACAAATTTTAATTTGGATCCTGGTACTGAGGTTTGTATAAATGATTTAAAATATTTGTTTTTTTATTTCCATTCCACTAGATTAATGTATGTTGCATCATGCTTTTCAATTGAGGTTATTATTAACAAATAGTTGCTTCTGCTCCCCCACCATTCTGGCTTTATAATAGAATTCAATTCCAGCCGCTGCTGGAGCTGTTGCAGCTGCTGCGATTGCTGATCAGATGCTAGGTCCCAAGGAGCATAGGCATTTGGCGATTGTCATGGTAATTCTTGCTTGAGTATTAATTGCTTGTAAACCTTTTTAGCAACACTTTGTTATCAATTTGCTTTGGGATTTGAGTTGGAGTTTTGAGTGTGATTCAAAATGAGACTATTAACTTGTTGGGATAAACTACTTCATAAGTATATAACTCGAGAAGTTAGTATTTAAGGAATAAAATGCCATGTTCCCATTTTCATCTGATTACAAAAATAAAATATTCGAAAATGAATAATTTCTTACCAGCTTCTTTTTCATAGGTGAGTTTGCCAGCTCGAGGCAAGACTTACACTGCAGCTAAACTTACAAGATATCTTCGATGGTTAGGTCATAATACAAAACACTTCAATGTTGGTAAGGTTGTTCACATTCTTGACTCATCGTCCTTAGTAATCAATAGTCTTGTTGTATCTAATGGAATACAGGAAATATTTTAAGTGTGAATTTAACACACTTATGTTTCATTTGTGCAGTATCGTCGCCTTAAGCATGGTTCCAGTCAGGTAAACTTAATGTAGTAGAATTAATTGAAAAGTTTATGCTTTATCATGTATTGTTTATCTACATTATATTGAGTGTGAAATAGTTTAGACCTAATTCAATCCTACAAAATTGGCTTGTAAGAGGAGAGTGGAAAGAAATAGATGATTTCTGAGATATCTTACAAATGTGATTACAGTCTCTATTTATAGACTGTTTTACAACCTAATTAAAGAAAGAAATAATAGGCAATGAAAGCCAGAAATAATGAGTGTTTAAAGCTGTACAAA
>Ga0123342_1003206_pt1 | contig 26458 bp, 15 predicted proteins | sample Turbeawhitnodule_FD_89960 | JGI IMG/M metagenome (GOLD analysis project Ga0123342, IMG submission 89960) | Root nodule microbial communities of legume samples collected from Mexico - Turtle bean Mexico white nodule | ecosystem: Host-associated > Plants > Roots > Nodule | place: Mexico: Nepantla...
CATACAGGTGCAGGAGAGCCTTAGAGGGTTCAGAGTCTTATTTTGAGTTGTGGATATGTAAATTGTATTTCTATAAATCCTAATCATGTATTAGGAATGTTTTTGAAAAACTCCAAATTTGTATAGAAACTGGTAGAACTTTTATTGTAATAGTTATATGTATTTTCCGGGGTGTTGCATTCAGCATCGTCATTAACATAATTTATTTTATCAAATAAAGACAAGATTTACTTTATTCTAAAATTTAAATACATATTAAAAATATTTGCAATCAAGGTCACGCCAGCTGGATAATTTTTTAACATCTATCCATTGTAAAAAAACATGTGTAAATCCACCTCAATAACTTGAACTCCATTATAATTTGATCTAGAATAATCAGCTTCTGGAATCTGGGGTTCAAATCCCTGGTTTGGGTTATGTCGCAGGTTAGAAAGATCCTTTGACTCTATCGAAAACTTGTATCGAAAAAAGTTAATTAATTAATTGATTAGGTACTAAGCACATAAAAAAATGCAACCAAAATAACCCACAAAGAGAGCTGAGTGGTTAAATCCATGGACTATTAGCTCTGTGATTCCACCATTACTATTATTATTAGTTTAATCCAATTAGAAAAGGAAGAACATAAGTGCAAGTTTTCAGAAGCCAACAAAACAACTTTTTTGACGCCATTGTTCAAACACTTTTCTAAAGTCATAATACTAATTCATTAACATGGTCGTAAAATTCAGACCTTTTCTTAGGTGTTCGGTAGAATCATGGAACAATTTTCTACCACAATGCTACTAAATTAGTATTGTTGTTATATTAACTAACTTTGTGACTATAATAATAACGTGAAAAAAAATATTAGACAAGTTGTTGTTTAGTATTTATAGATTGACGATAATAACGAGGATCTATCTATTTAAGTATAGTAGTAAACGACAACAACACCCACGCAAAGTTTTTCAAATTTAAAAATTAACGACGTTTTATAAGATTTTTACTATGTTGTAAATATTGTCAAGTTACATTCTATGCTAAAATATTGTTAAACGCTGAAAAATTAATGCACTAAATTAAATATGTACTGGGTATTTGAAGTAAATATATTTTTTATGAACATTAGTTTTCATTACACCATCACAAAATGAAAAATCAACAACGTCTTATAATTTTGTTAACTAAACAATTGAATATTTTTATATGGATCGGATCCTTTCACGAGGCTCCACGTCCAATACAGGTGCACATGATCAATTATGGAGTAGAGTTAATCTGGATGCAAGTTTTATTAAAGAATTGAGTGTTAATTACATAAAACAAAAACAAACAGTAAATGACTTCACAGGAGAGTTGTAAGTTTCTTTTTTAAGGTTTTGTTTCGATTAGGAAGTGGATTTGAGAGAGTGGATTTGAAGAGAAAGTGTGAAGAAAATGAGATTGTTTGGATTAAGGTAAATATAGTAAAAAGTGTGTGAAAGTTTGTGAATGAAGAGATAGGTGTAATTGAAATTATATTTTTTTAATAGATAAAAATATAAATTTATTTTTATATTTAAAAATTATTAAAAATTAATTGAATTTATTTATTTATAAATTAAATAACATTATTATTTTTATCATTATTTTTTTATAATTAATATAGATTTATTTTTTATTATTAAAAAATATATTTATTATTATTTATATTTATAATTTACTATATATAATATTATTAATTATATTATTTTTTTAAAATATTTTTTATAATTTTAATTATAGTTTATATGTTTGAATTATAATCCTATTTAAATAAAAACAATACTAATTTTAATTTGAAATAAAGAGAAATATAAATTATAAATAATTATATATATATATATATTATTTTCTTCACAATTCTCTTCTAATGTAGGAATAAAGTTTTTAACCAACCAACGTGTTTTGTGATTTTTTGTTTTTTAGTATTTTGTTTTTTGTTTTTTTCTTTGACATAGTAAATATTCTGTTTTTCTCGCCTAAAAACAAACAAGGCCTAAATGGCTAGATATTTCAAGAATTGATGATTTGGGTGATTGTATTTAATTTTTCTTAACCTATGCGATTGAGTTTATGTGAATATATATTTTTTTTTAATCTCAATATTTTGTGAATCTTGCTAAGTATCTTATAGATGTTGTTATACGTGATTAAAATAAAAAAAATAATGTTATCATATAAGATGAGACTCACTTTTCTATCAATTATTTACTCAATTTTCTTTCTTCATATTTCTCTTTTAGTATTCGGACTTCGAATTTCGTTCAAGAGTATATTTACAAAAGATTATACGAAACTCAAGTAAGTGTTTAATATAGTGGTGCAATAAATGTTATAATAATGATATATTTTGTGTTGGTTATTTTTTTATTTATTAAATTTTTATTCACCCTTCTACTTTTGGGTTGATATTAGCATACACATATTATGATTAATATTGTATTACATTTTTTCTGTATTATTTAACATGTGTTAATACACTTTTAACTTTAACATATTTTTCTTATGAAAGATCGATATTGAATAATGAGATATTTTAGGACCATTCGATCTTAACTACAGATAAAATATTTTTAAAACAAAGTAACTATTTTAAGTGAGTGTATAATTTTATTGATTTTAATTTCTATGATATGTGTTATTAAAAGTGGTCCACCGTATATTATATGAGCCTTTTGTCCACCTTAGCATTCGTCACAAAAGATATATAAAGTTACCTACAACTAACATTAAAACATGACCTCATGATTAGATAGGATAAGGTAACAAGATTAAATCACCAACCACGTCACATAAATATCTCAAACAAAACTTTATTACATTTCTCTTTAATATTAAACAATAAAAAATGTTTGAGATTTGTTAAAAAAATAAAAGAAATATAGAATGTATAAATAAATAAAATAGTTGAATATAAATGATGAAATACAATATTTAAGAATATTGTACTAACCCGTGAATCCATAAACACTAGTTACTAAAAAAAATAATTAAATAAAAAATAATTTTAGAGAAAAAAATAATTAATTTTTATAGTAATTAAATGAGAGATTACTTTAAAGATTAAAAAAATTATTGATTTTTAAATTTGTTTTTATTATTGATAAATAGTTTTTAAATTGTTATTTAATTAACTATCAAGATTTTTGTTACCAAATTTAGAATCTAAATAATTGGTACTTAAAATATTTATAATTAATTAGATACTAATTTAAAAACTATTTATCAATAATAAAAACTAATTTATAAATCAATAATTTTTTTTAGTCTTTAAGATTGTCTTTAATTTAATTATTATAGTAATTAATAATTTTTTTTTCTATAAAATTAATTTTTATTTAATAAATTTTTTTAGTGGTGGTTTAGGATTTATGTAGGTGTTTACAAGTTTCAACTCTGTTATAAAATAAAGACCTAATATTTATAGAGTAAAATTCTAAGTACTCCTAACCTCTAAAAAAATATTTAATAATTTCAATTTGATATTTATTATCGATATTTTTGATATTTGATCTTCACCGTTTGTAGTCTTGTACTTTGTCTCTATTTTGATCCTTATATAAACTTATGTTTGACAATTTTTTAAAAAAATAAGTATTCTTTTAATTATGAAAAATAAAACTATTACTAACAATTGTACAACTTTATAAATACTATTGTTTCATTACTTGAAAGTTTTGGTAATTAAGTAATTTTTTAAAAGTTTACTTTTAATTTATATAAATTAACTATAACTTATAAGAATTGTATTAAAATTTACATATAAAAAATCTCTTTCAGACATACCATTGAGTATTGAGAGAGAAAAGCAAAGCACCATATACACACATTTTTATATTCCCGTGGTTTACCAACAATATCATAATATATGAAACCCATCCCTTCAAAATTAAGTGCTTTAATTAACAATTAAATTAGGCCAAATGATGTACTTCAAGTCAATTCAATTATTTAAATCATCGAGCATGACATTAATCATATATGTATGTAAGTTTGGTTTGTTATTTATTTCTTTACCCTTTTTTTCTTCTCCTAACAAAATAGTTTATTATAAAAACTTGTCATTTTGGTGTAATAAACACAAGTGTTATATTTTATTTTAAAATATATTGAAATTTTAATTTATTTAATAAAATATGTTTTAATTAATATTAACAGTTGTAGATTTGATCAGAGAGTGAGAATTGTGGTGGATCTTGAGATTTGATTGAAATAAATAACATAAATTCTCTCCTCACCTTCATATTTTCTCCTTGCACCTCCAATTTTTTTTTTAATTTCAACAACACTCTTATGAGTATAGTGGAAAATGTAGTATATTTTTTCATTTTCAAGTGGTGATGGTTTACAGTAAACTTTAATAGTTAAGGTCAATTTTATGGTGTTTTTACTAGTGGTGATTTTGTTTTTTTTATTTTATTTTTTTTTTTCATATTTTTGAAAGTCATAATATCCATAAAAAATTAGCTATGTGCAAAAATGGAGTACCCAATTAAAAAAAATAAATTTATTTGTGCATTACGAAACGTTGAATATAATGAATTTTCTCATCAACCCTCTAACACACTCAAATATGAAAATGCTCTATCAAATATTGCGGCGACTGAAAAATAATGAAAGTGTTGTGGTTGGAAAACAGGTAAGGAGTGCAGGGTGCAATTGAGGTTAAGTAAGAAGGTAAGCTTATGCTTTATTTAAGATTATTTAAATTTTTTAAATTTAATTACCATTTTAATTATAGTTGTTTTAAAAAAATATGCAATATGGTCACTATTAAATTTTCATTACCAACATTAACAATATATGATGTGACATACAATGTAACACAATTATACATAATTGAAATTCATAGTCTAAAACCCTAACAAATTCAAGTGTATTTCAAGAAGTTGAAAAATGCTTCAAACTATATCCAAATAGTCTTTTCCCATAGAGGCTACCATCGTCACCACCACCAGCACCCATCGGCGCCTTCATGGAGATGGTGGAAAGAAAATTTGCCAACAAACAATTAGATTTGAAGTACACAGTGTGAGCGTTTGTTTGTGTTCAGCAAGCTAACGGGGTGATTTTAGCAATTTGGAATGTCTTCTTCGTATGTTTATTTTGGCATGGATGTCCTTTACAATTTTTTTATCAATAATAAACAATAAATAAATATTAATCAATAATTTAAGAGTGATTCAACCCTTATACAATAATTTATTTATAATTTTTATTACAAGTCTGTAAAAAGAAACTCTTATGCAATAATTCACCTATAATTTTTATCACAAATCTGTAAAAAGAGAACTCGATTAAGAAGACATGTATGGGAAACAATAAAAAAAAAAGCCAGAAAACAATAATGGATGTCCTTCCCAAAGGAAAAAAAAAAATGGACGAATGACATGATTATGCTTGTTGTTTGTGAAATGATGTAAATTTATTAGTTTTTGGTTGTGATGTTAGGTGTTGAACAGACATGGTTATTGGTTGGTTCTTCTTACGTGGTACAGTGGTAATGTTTCAACTTCAAACACCAGTGGTTATGATTTGGGCGTGTATGTTTCAAAAGCCATTAATAAACTTTTTAATTTAAACAATGCGCTTGGTACCCTTTCACATTTCCTCTCATTAATAATTATTAAAAAAAGTCATAATTACTATTAGTTGATCTCATCTTTCCTTTCCTCCATCAAATGATATATTTTATTATTTATGAAAAAAATCACATACATAATCAGGTTTTTCAAAATTAAATTAACCATATATATATATTCAGTGAATGAGAAAGTTGTGAGTAAATTAATATATTATTCTAACTTGACTTTATAAAGATTTTAAAATGAGCAACCAATGAAACAAATAACATTAATTATATAAAGTAACCTAATGTACCAGGGGTAGACTTCTTGGTCATGGAAGAATAAGTCACATGTGAATGATATTAATTAATAGAGGATTTACAACGTTTTTAAGTCTCTTTCAAAATCAAATCTGTAAATAGTTTCAAAGCATAAAGATTGAAATAGAAAAGAATTTATATATTTATAATTATAAATTATATAAATTGATAATAAAAATTTATGTGTTTAAATATGTTTTAATTTTTTTTAATAGAAAGTGATTTAAAGGATTTGTTCTTTAATTTTATAATCGTAATAAAAATTTATATAATAAATTTGATTTTTATATAATAAATTTGATTTTTTTAAAAATTAATGTATTTATCATTTTTAAAATTGTGTTAGAACCATGTTATAATTGTCAGAAATCTAACAAATATTTTTTGAATTAAATTTTTTACCTATATATGTTCTATGAATATTGAATTGAGTGTCAATACGTGTGCCTAATATAAACATATTGTCCGAATTTGATAGTTTTCAAGATATTGGTATTTACTTGTTTCATAAATTTTTCTATAAATACTTCTTAAAAATTATTCAATTTTGATATTACGGACGATAGAAATTTGTTGTTACAATTTTTTTAAAATAATGTAATAAATTATTTATCTTTATAATTTAAATATTAATATCTTTAAAATGAATTCGAAATTAATTTTTTTAATGTAATTATAATTATGAAAAATTTATTAATAGTGCATATTTTTTTATATTATTAATAACATTAGCGGTTGCAATGATTATTGATTTAAAAACATTTTAAAAGAGTTTATATTTACAGTTAAATTTAAAAAATAATATCATAAAATCAAGATGAAAGTTAAATATGATAAAATATGTGAGACATTAAAAAATTTATGTATTTTAATAATATTTATATATACTATCGGAAAACCGCGTTTGTGTATCCGCATTTTCCTCCTTTACTCAATTTATACGATAATAAAAAATTAACATACAAAAATAATTTTAGATTAATTAAAATTGAAAAACAAAAAATAAAATGCAAAGAATTATTGAAAATTGAAGTTATTTTATTTAATGTGTAAATGTGTGAGAGTATGCTCTCTCTTTCTTCATTTCTCCCTGTTGTTGCCTTAAAATAAAGAATTAAAGGAAGAGCGAAAGTATTTTATTTTTTAATAACTCATATGAAATGACAAAATATTTCATTATATTAATAAAATGATATATATTAAATAAGAGTAGAATCGAAAAAAATTGTTTGAAAAAAAAATATTATAATGAGAATCCCTTTATATTTATTAAAAAAATAATTTTTAATCTTATAGCGTCTCTTTTTATGCAGAGAGGGCAGATGCAGAAACATTGGACATAGGGAGATAAAAATGTCTGTAATTAACTCTTCAGTTTCCCAAACACCAAACCCAAACTTCTCACTGTTAGTTGGTCTTAAGGTTTAAGATTGTTACCCCATTATTTAATTTACTTCTAATAAGATATTAACATCACTCAAACGGCTTATGTTGAAAAATGCGTGTGTAGTAACCAATTGAGTGCTTTTCTTTAACGCGATTATTGATGCTATGGTGTGGACTTGCTATCGATGGGCCCATTTGTATTCTTCAAGGCCCAATCAAAGACTCGCCAAACACAAGTCCAGTACTTTTTAACACCCCAAATCCAACCCTAATCGGATACCAAAAGACACACATAATTTCACATAATAATACAAAAATCTGAAAATATTCGCTATGCTTTTATTTTTTCACAACATCTTGTATAACAGATACGTAATAATAAATAAAATTAGTTTTTCTACCTTGCACCATTAAATTTATTATATCAGAAACTAATTGTGCTTATGATGATATAATTATCATTAATTTTACAAGTTTTTGATTTATGGTAGGAATAAAAGAGGGATATTGTATTACTATATATATGAATAATTGTGGTAACAGAGGAGTGAAGAATGTGTAAGTGTAAGCATTTTATCCATGGTGGCTGAGATTTTTATCTGAAAGTAAAGGTTGACGTGTATGGCTCTTCTTCACCAACCGACCCTTTCTTTGCTTTGCAAGCCAATGAGACATTGTCACATCACTGTACCTGAAATCATTCAAACTGTGCCAGGTTCTGCAATTTATAAAATTTAAAATTATAAATATTCACTACTTTAATCGTTAATTTAATAAAATATATGGGTGTTGGTTGATTTTAGAAGGAGTTAAAATTAATTAAGAGTATAAAATGAAAAAGAATGAGAATTTGAGACATTAGAAAGTAATTGATCCTTCATTCCGCAAGCGTGTGTTGATGCAAACTCTTGAAGACCGTGGCATTCCGCTGACGCGGAAATATAGAAACTCACAACTGTGACTAATTCGCTTTGACTCCAAAACCACGTTCTTCTCTTCTCTTCTCTTCCTTCTCTTTAATCACTCTTCATTCCACTTTCCAAAACCACACCATCACATATACAAACCCAACCAATTCTACCTGTCACTACCCGAATTAACAGCCCCTTTCTTCAACCCATGGTTATTCCTCCGACCAAACACAGCATTCAGCGTACGGAACGAGGACATGTCGCCGATGAAGTGCTGGGCCACGAGGTTTTCGGGGCACAACGACAGTCACGCGCTCAAGGTTACCCAATTGAAGCTCCAATTGGGTCACTTCGGAAGCAACCTCGGTGCCCCGAACGACAAGCTCGCGTTCGAAATAACAGGGACATCTACGAAGAAAGAAAAACCTTCCACTTCATCCAAACCGAAAACGACACCTCTCTCACTCGCTCCCTTCTCAAAACGACGATCGTCTCAAACAACCTCTTCCAGTAGGTCCCTCGGTTCCAAATCCCCCTCTCTAACATGGGATGCGCGCGACCTCTGCGCTTTTCATCTCCTTCTCAAAGACAACTCCCTCGATGTTTGCGACCTCGCATTTCATGTCTTATATGTAAGAACAACCATTATTTATCGAATTGTTTAACTAATATTTCACCCATTTTTTTCATCGTAAAATGTTTGTAAAGAAATTTATAATGTCATAACATATAAGAATGCTATTCTTTTCTTTAACATAAAACCCTCCACTAGGACAAACAGTTATGTTAATGATTTTTTAAGATTATTATGAATTTGAAAGATATTTTTAGGATAAAAAAGCGGAAGAAATGGAGGAGGGTGTATAATCTGTTAATTTGTTTATTAATAAACTTTTTTTGTCATTGTTCATAAAAGAGGAAATGTTTAAAAATGAAATGCAGGGAGAGGGAGGTGGGGGAGAAGCGAAAGCGAAGATGACGGTGGTCGGAAAAGCGGAAATGAGCGTTGCGGTGGTGGAGTTGGTGGCGAGGGAGGAGAAGAAGACGAAGTCCAATTCTCATAATCACTTTCAAAGAAGGCTTCCAATCAAGTTGAGGGTCAATGGTTTATGCATAGAAGCTACCCTTTTGGTACGCTGCATCCTCGTTTTCCTTGTCGCTTTTTTTTAGTAATTATTAATTATTAATACAATTAATTGTGTTTCTTATTTAAACCTTCTTAGTCAAACCCCTTTCATAAGCACACACACCAAAAGTAGAATGAAAGTCTTGGTTCCTCCATTCAAAATTTCTATGTTTACGTGAATGGATTATGTCCTATTTTGTTGTTTCAACTCCTGACTCTCCTCGCCTCATATCTGTCTGTGCCAATTGACTTTCATAATAACGTAATTTGACCGTGATTGGTGAATGATTTGTCTTTTCTTTTTGTTTCTTTATTTAAAAGTTATTCGTTCGTCAGTGGCTAATATTTGTGGCTCAAAAACACTACCAGTACACATTTTTAAATACTTTTTACTATGGTTTTTCAATCTTTACGTTGTGAGAAAAAAAAAAAAAGATATGGCATCAACACATCATTAATTTTGTTGCATATGCTTTTAGAAGCATTTATTATAACAAATATTATGTATTACAATTTTCAGTGAGATGATTACGAAAAACATTTTAAATTTAATATTCTTTATTATTTTCAAGTAAAGCTCCCTGATTAACTTGTCCGTCTGAATAAGAATGATGAATGGCAACTATATATAAGTAAATGTTGAGAAAGAAGTGTGAATAACACTTTGTTATTGCTGTTTTTTTTTTTTAAAGAATTTGACAGCCTCATATAGCAAAAATGGTTATGCACATATGATGGAAAAATACTGTATCTCACCGCGCTACTCTTTTGAACAGGTCTCTTTAAGGTTATTGAATTTGAGAGATTCTAATTCTAAGGGTGACTCAGTGACAGCAAGACCCTTTGAAAACAGTGTCCAGCCAAAGAAGAAAAAGGGGATTATAGAGAAAGTAAAGCATTTCACAAGCTTGGGAAGGAAAAATAATGGCAAGATTGACGAATCAAAACAAACCAGTCCTTGTGACTCGGATAGATCCCCCGTGTTTGACTCGGATGACTCATCCAACGATTCCAACACAAGCAGTGGTAGCAATAACAGTGGAACCCGCAGCACACGGCCAACACTCACAAATGGCTCTGAGAGGTTTACAACCTCAGAGAGAAAGACTCGTTTGCAGAGGAATAGAAGCCTCAATGAGTGGAACTTTAACACACCCACTGACAAACAACAAACTCAAACCTCGTATCCTGGTCCTTTCACGGTGTGTTACATTCTTACTTCCTAACCTCGTTTTTATGTTACACTATTGGTTATTATTGCAATAAGCAAAACAAATGGTCCCTACTGTTCTAGACCAACTAGATAGTTACTTACTATATGCTTTTGTTTACTTATGACAGAAATCAAACGAAGTTATTCCACAAGTATACCAGAAAGGCACTGCAAAAGGTTGGGAATTCAAGGAGATTAAAAGTAGGGATGGGAAGGCAAAGCTCAAAACCAATGCATTTTTTGCTTCCTTTGACCAAATGAGTGAAAGAGCTTGTGGTGAGAGTGCATGCACGGTTTTAGTTGCACTCATAGCCCATTGGCTCCACTCCAACCATGGTATGCCAACAAGAGTGCAACTCGAGAAACTCATTACACAAGGTTCATCCGAATGGAGAAGGCTATGCAGCAGTGACTACTACTCGAAGCTCTTCCCAGATAAACATTTTGACCTTGAGACGATCATTGAAGCCAATTTAAGACCTCTTGTTGTTCTGCCTCAGAAATCGTATACGGGGTTTTTCTCCCCTGAGAAGTTTCAGTGCTTAAAAGGAGCCATGTCTTTTGATGAAATCTGGGAGGAGATAAAGATCAAGGTGGGTGATCATGAGCCAAGAATTTACATAGTTAGTTGGAATGATCATTTCTTTGTGCTGAAGGTAGAAAGAGATGCTTACTACATCATTGACTCTTTGGGGGAGCGGCTTTTTGAGGGGTGTCAACAGGCATTCATATTGAAGTTTGATGATTCGAGTTTGATGTATAAGACAATAGACACAGTAAAAAGGGAGCCTTCAAAGGGAAGTAGGGGTGCTGAGAGTGCAAAAAGTGGAGAAAGTCGTGAGATAATTTGTCGTGGAAAAGAGTGTTGTAAAGAGTTCATCAAACGCTTTCTTGCTGCTATACCACTCTGGCAACTACAGAAGGAGGAGAGGAAATGGAGTGTTTCAAGTCCCTATCTTCATCGACAATTGCAGATTGATTTCCATTATAGCTCTTCTTCTTCCTCTTCATCTTCTTCTTCTTCTTCTTCTTCTGCTTCTTCTGCTACTTCAACTGATTCTTTGTGGTCCCTCTTATCAAGTGGAACATTAAATTAGAAGCATGATCACCAAAATATTATTCTGATATATCACCCAACGAACTTGTGCAGAATTATTCAAGTTTGAAGACCCTCCTGACTTTGTAGTTGTAGGATTGATGCTTTTCAGCCTTGGACATATCAAATTATGTGTCATGTCACAATCTTAGGTTAGATATTCGAGACCGGAGAAAAATGAAATTGCATCTTCACATCAAAGTATTGAATTGGTGAAAGGAATGTTCTCTCTCTACTAATTGTCCTTGAGCAATTGTTAGGACCAAAAAATGCTAGTTCACAATAATTTAGTTTTGGCGGCTGCACCGCTATTTTGGTGACAACTTTTTAAACTTTAAAACCATGCGCCACTGATTTTACTGAAATTGAAAATCAAGAACATCGTATAAGGATCATTAGTTCATACAACAGTTATCCTTTCGATTCGGATCCTTATCTAATTGAATGGGTTTGAATTAAAAAAAACGAAAGAAATGTCGGTGCAAATGCCATGCAATTGTCCACAACATTTCATGTTTTTAATGTCTAAAACTTACACTATTTTTAGTGTCTAAATTTTTTTTTGCTTTGCATTTTTTTATTGTATTATTTGTCCTCCTTTTCCCCCCTCTCTATCTCTCTTGTTTCTATTATACATCTAAAAACAAAGTGTACGTTTATAATTGGTCTACCATGTATATATTATGATTTTAATATTATATAAACAGAGATACGAAGACACCAAAACGCACACCATCTTTTGATTTCCACGAGGAGATGCCATCCATACGATGATGTTTTCCTTTTATAGTATTTATTGTGCATGGTTAAGGGAGATGATGCAAGAATTCTTGTTCTTGATTTTCCAATTTTTAACCTCAGACTTGGTTCATGTTTATCTTATTCTTGAATTATTATTTTAGCATCCAGTTCATATTTCAAGAAGCAAGTGTCAATTATCAAGTTTGCAATGAACTCCAATGTTACAGTCCCTAACGCTCTGTTTAAATTCTGTGGTGGAAGATGAATAAGTGTAAAAAGGAAAAAAAAAGGAAGAGAATTATACTAATGCTGAGGAAAGAAAGTAAAGAGGGGACATACGTAAAAACACAATGATTCATTTGTGTCTTTTCACCGAGACTCGTGTCTACATTCAATCCATATATTTTCACTGGTTCCACCAAATCATTTAACTATTCGATATCTAGTATCCATTGATTATATTCTCTGAATATTTTGAGACACATCAAAATAATTCAACCAATCTTTTAGTAACTCCATAAAAGACCGACACTTATAAATACAATTTCTAATATTATAATGATAAAACGAGAGTTTGCATTAATCTTAACACACAGGTCTAGTCTAGAGAGAGACCACAGTTTCTCAAACTTAGTACACAGGCAAACTAAGGCTGAAAACAAACCTCTAAAATCCACTTCGGTTATTGTAATGTTGTCGGTTGCACTCTCACGGAAATGTCCTTGAAGCTTCGTATTTTACCCCTTCTAAGGGGTTCGAACAATTTAGCTTGCTTTTCATTTCAGTTTCCATAATCTGACCATTCTCAAAACTAGGGGATGGTACACTACAAGAGGGTCCTAACCTCAATGATAGATCACACATGTTTGTGCATGGATTTTCAAAATCCCCATTGATAATGTATGATTGGGAGGCCCCACTTGAAGAATTTAAGTTATGGGCAAGGGCATTCTCAGCACCAAACACAGGGGTAGGTCCACTGGTGTGAGAAACAGATACATGTGACACTTTGAATCCATGCTCAGACTCGTGGAGTTGAATGTTGTTACCATGGTACAAAGGATAAATTGAAAACAAATTTGGTGGTGCTAGATGTTCCACGCACTGCTTTCTACTGCCTGAAGCCACATGCTCAGACACATATTGCGATTTTGTTGAGAGATCATGAAAGAGATTGGGAACCTCTTCAGTGTTGCGATTTAGGTAACAACGTTGGTTGTTGCGTTGACTCCTTGAGGCTTTTGTTAGAGAGCATCCCAAACTCAGAGCAGCTGAACCATAATAATACCAATAGAAGAAGGAAAAGTACATATAACACGTGTGTGCAACAATTGCCACCAATTAGAGCATTTTAGATATGGGGAAGTCCAAAAATAACTTACCTAAATAATAGCTAATGTAAAATATTTGTTCATAGATGTTAGGAATGACTAAAAAGAAAATAGAAAGAACAACAAAGATATATTCACAACTTCATTTCAACATCCAACTATTATCACTGTTGATTAAACAAAACAAAATTTGGAAAATGGCAAAAACTCTAACAAACAAAACATGTGTTTGCATATTTGTCAAGTGGAAGTAACCTAATCCATGCCCTCCCTCTCCCTTCTATTACATTGGAATGGTAAAAATCTGTCAAATGACAGTTTATTGGCTTTTCAAACATACCCTATATACAGGTCTACTTTATCCTTCTATTTAATTTAAAATGCTACTCTTTCTTAAGGGTAAGCATTCTCTCATTTCTAATCAGATGTCTTATTTTATTTTAATGGAATTTGCATCATTTAAAAAAGACATGATAAGTGTTGTTTCATTACTTTTTTGACAATTTAAAAAATTATTTTACTACATTTGTTTCCTTTTTTACTCATAAAAGGTAATGAACAAAAGTTGAAAGCTTCGACATTTTTTACTTGATGTGAGAGTTGATTAAAGTAAAAAATACCTTCGATGCAAGGTCGCAAATACTCTCCAGTCTGTGTGTGCTCATCACATCGAATTATGGTATCAATGGCAGCATTGGTTCTGTCCAAAAGTGTTGCAAGATCCATGTATTCGACCTGCCCAAAAAAATAATTTCAATTATTATTATTACTATTAATTCAACACCAGACAAGTTTTTATCCTCGTAAGATGTTTCTGTGTCCAGCGCCTCAAGCAACAGATAACCCTCAAATAATTTATGTTTTTTCCTTGTTTTCAAATAAAAAAAAAACAAGGTTGGTTACCTCGGAATTTGCTTTGGAGTAGATAATTTCCTCTGCCCTGAGCACAACAACGGGGAGCTTCTCTTGATACTCTTTCTTCTTCTTAGTGGAAGAGCTGTGTATCTCGTTCACAACCCTATGAAAAAAAGTTTAATTAAGGTGAGAAATAAGAGGAAGAAGAAGAAGAAGAAGTGTGGTTGAGTGGGAGAAGAAAAGGAAATCGGGAAAAGGGTTGTTGACCTGAAAATTTCTTGAATGAGGGTTCCTCTGATGGGTTGGTGTATGTGAGTGTGCCATGCTCTTCTGACGCAGTCGTAAGGTTTGGGAGCTGAACGGGGCATGGTGGTGATTAGTGGAAAACAGAGTCCTCTGTTTGTTTCATGAAAAGAGACAAACTCCAAAATGTGAATTTTGTGTGATGTGAGTGAGTGGGTAAGAAGGGTAAGTGAAGTTGTACTCTACTCTAGTTATTGCTTTTTGTTATTTCTTATTTGTTCTTTCTTTATTACTTCTCCACTTCCAAAACAAATATAAAATAAAACACCCTTTTTTCGTTCACTGTTCACACTGTCGGTGACCCCAACTCAAACTCTTTCAACCCTGTTACTCTAAACCTCTTTCTCAAATTCTAATAACCTTTATTCTCTTTCTTACATTTCTCAGAGAAAAATATACACGACAATTTGTTTTAGAATACAACTCTTTTTTTTTTCATCTAAAATTTTAATTTTAGTATGATATGACAAAAATACTTTTCTTTATATGATAAATTAGAGATTGTATACTGAAATAGATTGTCAATGTATCATTCCTCCTTCTCAACAATGCCTCTCACGTAATAAGAATCTAAGTTCTCATAACCTACATTTTTTAGCTCCTCCTTCTATAAGAGCAACAACCCTCCATGACTAACATGGAAGAATACTTGGTTGATAAGGAAGAAGGTAAAGGGAGAATGAGTCTCTTTGTATAGAAAAAGTGCAATAAAGGTTAACCAAGTATGTGGATATTTTGACAACCTTATGTTAAATTATAATTGAAAAAAAAAATATTTCAATTAAAAAAATTAATTTTGAAATTACATTGTAACACATCACACTTATAAATTAGTACAATTTTATTATACAGTTGTGAAACTAATATTTTTCGATAAATTTATTTAAAAATTGTAAAATTATAATAAGATTTTCCTTTATATCACTTTTGGCATCACATCATGAAATAAAATTAATTTTATATTCATATACATAATTAATTAATATTGACAAATAAATATTTTTATAATAAATATCGTAATTTTTTGAAAGTTATCTATTTCAAATACTATTATTGAAATGTTTTCTTTTGAGATTGTTTTAAAGGTTAAAAGAAGTTAATTTTAATTTTTTTTAAAGAATATATGTATAATTTACTTACAACAAATAAAAGATGAAATAAAATTGTTTTGTTCTCTTATTTCTGTAATGTGTTCAACTTGATCACTCTATTGTTAAATAGTGAATGCAATCTCTTTTGTCAGCACATAAAGAAAAGATAAAGGAAGAAAATGAAGAGAGTTGAAGATGGAAGTTTGAGAGTGTAGAAATTTGAAGAATTCTTTTCTTAAAAGGGTGGAATGCTTAACTTTTATTCCATACAAAGCATCAAAGAAAACGCATGAAAAAATTGCACCGTGACAATATAATTAATTATATTGCTTTAAATACAAAATAATTAGTTCATTTTATTCTTTCACAGTCAATTATGCAAGTTCCATTTTTTTCTTAATATAAGTGTAAATAAATTAATAGAATAGCAAATAAAACTTAATAATAAATTAAACAATCTCAAACTTGGCCAAGCAGTAGGTAAATGCATTGGGAATGGAAGAGATAAAAAGAAAATAGAAAACTCTACGTTATGTAAAAAGTAAAATAAAAGCAATAATTAAGAAAACATGAGAAATTACTTCATTTGGATAAGAAAACATTGGGATCTAACATTACATAGAGTGTCATAGTTAAAAAAGAATTTGAATGAAGAGTGAAATTTGAATACCTCGTACTCCTATAAACAGAATATCCTATAAAAAATGCTTCCTTTGTTTACAAGATTACTTCATTTCAAATTCTAGTTAATTGAAAGGAAGTTTGAGATTTCATAATAATTAAAGATAAAAATATTTTATTGTATATAAATAAGTACAAAGATTAGACTGTAAATAAGTTTTGTGTTCAGAGTTAAAATTTAACTCATCAGTGTCTTGTTTATTTTATAGTGTTTGGCAACTGCTATCACCATCACGTTCATAATTCATAATTGAAGAGAGATGTATTTAAGGGGTATATTTGTAATGTATCACACATTGAAAAAGGTCCATGCACCAGAATCCTAAGTGTGTTTTCATTGGTTTCACCTTCCCCAGGCCTATTTCTACAGATAACCACAGAAATCTAATTGGGAAATGCGAGCAAGAAAGAAAAAAACAAAATAGACGGACAAATCGATAAAATTCCATCCTAAAACTATAAACAAACAACTTTTGCTACTTAGTTTTCAAACTCAATTTCTCACTTTTATTTATTCCCACTATTTTAATTAAATATTCTCAATATTTTCTTTCTTTTTTTAACACAAACTATTTCAAAGACCCTCATTTTATCTTAGTCCATGCATGTTATTACTTTTTTCAATCTCTAAATTAAATTCGACAAGTTTTAAAAAATATCAGTGATTAAAAATAATCTTATATCAAATTTATAAGTGTGAATATAACCAAAATGTAATCTCTAAATTATATATGTATGAACGGATTGAGAGGGTGACCGGCGAAATAAATTAAAAATATAAAATGATAAAATCATTTTAAATTCATTAGCGACTATCGATTTCTCTTATCCAACTAATTTTTTTAATCGTGTCATTTCATTTAATTCCCCTAAATTATTTTTAATTCTAACAAATGCTAAAACAAATTATCAGAGAAATACACTTACTTGATTATTTTCTAACTCAAATATTGAGTCTTGAAACACAACTTATTTTCATACAAAAAGAAAATAGAAATCCAAAATCCTAAAACACAACTTTTAATATTTTTTACCCCATTTAAAAAAAATAATTGAATATCTCCATTCAAGCCAACCTAGAAAAGTGTATTAAAATGAACTAGACCAACAGACCGGATCTGTTACCATCTACAATTCATGTTTATATAACAAGTAATATTAAGGAAAAAATAACTGCTTAAAGATATCACCACTTTGGTACTTAATCGAAAGATATCACTACGTTATGGTGATTTGTGATTGCAAGAACTTGAAATCATGATTACGACAAAAATTCTCTTTTGCAAGTTCTGTGTAAATTGATTTGGAAATTCCACACAGAAAGCATACGTTTAGATAAAGAATTTAAGTGAATATTTATTAAATAATGATTGTGATTTAATTGTGAGACCTTTTAAAGTAAGTTTAAAAATTATTGAAATCAAATAATTGAAACATTTATAGAAAAGCATAAACAACTTTCTTGCCTTATTAAGATTTTTACCCTTTATCTATAGTTCTGAGTCGCATTCAAGCACAATTTCATTTAACACTGTCACCATATTGACGGTAGGTGCGAGCTGTTAATAAAGCTATTTTAGACTAGTATATATAGAATCATTCATGGGTTGTCATATAATTCACATTATTTAAAATTTTATTGTCCGATAAAATATCAACGGATAATTGAATGATGGTATTACAGTAACTCTGCAGGAATGCTGATATCACAGTAGCTCTTTGTGCATGAGTACACAAGTAGACAAGCTATACAAAGGAAAGAAAAGCTCCCACAGGCCACAACGCCACCAGCTAACAAACACCAAAACTTTTCCCACACCCAACCGCAAAAAGCTTCAAGAGAAACAATTACTGTATCACCTACAGCTTACAGTGACAGACGGTTTGTCTGTCTTCACTCGCCATTTAGACAATTTTCAACCAAAAGATCTAAAAAAATAGTTTCAGAATTAAAACTGAAGAGGTATGAATGATAGGAACTGAAGAGTACTGGACAACCATATGGATGTTACTTGACATCTAATTATGGTACACGGAAAATATTAACGGTGATGTAGTTGAATTAGGTGACCAAAGGTAAGAAGAATTCAAAAAATGACCAGAGATTGAAAATCTATTCCCTAATAATATATATCAAACCCAGGCACTCACTAACCTACGATAAAGTTTAAAAATAGGCGGTCCAAGGCAGTTTCCTAGAGGATGGAAGTATGATTTGGAATAACCAATCAAGATCATCAGCACCAGCATTTAATACAAATTTACAGTAGTTAATCGTTTGTTTTTTTAAGGAGCAAGAAGTACAAAATCGAGAAGAAAATGCTAGTATTACAAAATACAGAGAGAGACATCACAAATGAGTTACACATCTCCCAGGCATCAAGTCCCCTTTGGCCTCCCCGTAGTACTAATGTGCAGATCTCAAGAATAAGATGACATCATTTGAAACAATGGAAAACACTATGTCATAGTAAAAAATAAACGAAACAACCTATAGATATGTGACACAAAAAAGGGAAAGGGATATCAGTAAGGAGTGTGATAATACCCGGTTGGAGGTCCCATTCCATTCACTGGGGGCATTCCATAAGGCATCATGGGCATAGGGCCTCCAGCATGGTATCCAGTGCCACTCAGTTTGGTCAAACTAGTTTGGCCTTGCATCCCATCCCTTGCATACTGATGCCACACCTGCTGCTCCTGCACGAGCAAATGCTGCTTCTTCTCCATATCAGCCATTTGGACATAGGATGGGGGTGGAATGCTCAATGATGCAGCAAATGGATCTTGATTAACAGGCTGCACAGATCCATCTGGGGCAGGGAGAGCCAAAACAGGGGTTGTAGTCTTTCCCGCTCCTGGCAATGCCACACTGCTGGCACTCCCTCCACTCAATTGGGTAGTGCTGACATGCTGCCTGACCATTCCTTGATCATACATGCCAGTCAACAATAGAGGATCCAAACCACCACCTAAAGCTGCCTTCTGCTTCGACAAATTGCTAGCAGTCTCTACCAATGCCAATTCCCAATCAGCTTTCCCTTGCTCTGCAGCCGGGGTTTGCCAGGCTGAAGTCACTTCTGGTTGTCCGTTTGAAGGGAATGCTTCCCATGATCCATTTGCATTATTGGCAGGCGCACCAGCAAACAGTGCCAAAGCAAACTTATTACCCTGGTCATCTGCAGTGACTGCATCATCTCTCAGATTCACCAAATCCTCTGTAACCTGAGGCTGGGGCTTAGGCTCCGGCTCAGGTGGAGGAGGAGGGGTATAATTCTCCGGTGGAGGCAATGCCTTGATTTCGTTCATATCTGGTGCTGGCTCCTCCTCTACCTTCTCTACCGGTGGAGCCTCCTCTTTTCTCTCAGGACTCTTCGGCCTCTTGGCTCTATCCCTCACAAACTCCTCCAACGTCTCGAGCAACTTGCTGGTAATCCTCTGAACCTCAGGGTACTCCGAGGACCTCGCCACTCCCGTATTCTTACACCAATTGTAGAAAGTGACAAGCTCATCAATCTGCTTAGCCGCACTGGCATAAGCATCAAAAGCCTTCACGCAATCGGCATACTCCATATCAAAGAACTTGTCAAGCAACACAGCCAAAACCTCACATATATCAGCATACAACTGAAAACTCTCCTTAACCACTGGATACAAAGCAATCAAGACCATCCTACTATTCTTCGCCAACCCAGTAGGCCTACAAGCCAAAAACCTATCCAACAACCTCTGCAAATGACCCATCTTACCGAAAACCCTCTCCGGAGTCATATCCCTCAAAGGAGTCACACTGACAACACTCTTCTCGTCCCCCCTGCCCACCGATTCACTCATGTCCCCAAAAGATCTCGTCCTCCTCATCCCATTCTCATACCCATAACTACCTTCCCCTTTATACTCCCCACCACCGTACTCATACGGCGGCGACCGGAAATTGTCCCTTCCGCCAAACCTATCATCGGCACCGCCGCCGCCAACACTACTACCACCGGCACCGGAGGCGGTGCTTTTTCTATCAAAGAGCATCAACTCAAGCCTCTGGTCGAGATACATAGCATAGGTCCTCACAAAAGCGGAGTGATCCCAGGAGCTGGAATGAGCCTCGTCTCTGAAATCAGACAAATTGAGGAGCCGTGTTCCTCTGCGGGTGGCGTAAAGGATCTCCTCCTGGAACAGAGGTGGACCCTCGTTCATGAGGCGGTGTACGAGCATGAGCGCCTTGAGCGCCACAATCCAGTCGCGCGTCTTCCCCAAACGCTTGGACACCGCGGAGACGCAGGCGTGGACGTAGCCGCGCGAATGCAACATGAGGTTCAAGATCTCCCTGACGTACTTCTCGCTGGCGGGGTCGTCGTCGTGGCTGGTGGCCTTGACAATCGCGACCTCCATCTCCGGCGCCATGTTGCTGGCGACCTTGGCAATCCCTATGCTGGTCTGGTCCTTGACCACCCCAATCGCCTTCCGGATCGTCGTGGGAGCCATCGCAAACCCCAACCTTACTCACTCACACACTAAACCCTCGCTGAATTAATCAACAAATTTCGGAAAACCAGAAAACCGTTGAGATCGAATTGATAAATCCTCAGCACTTACCTGCGCTCCTAGATCCGCGTGAAATCGGCTATGGAGGGGTTCCGATTGGAAGGATTTGGAGCTAGATTATTGGAGCCTAGTGTTGGGGGGAGTAGCCACAGGGTCAAAATGCGTGAACTCCGTGGAACCCTGTGATCTGTGAGACTCTCAGATCTGCGATGTGAGAGAGAAAGAGAGAGAGAGAGAGAGAAAGATATACAAAAACCTCTTCTTCTAATAGCTACCGTTTACCCAAACTCTCTCTCTGTGTCTGCAGGAAGGGTGGGTATTCGGTGTGACGCGCCTTTACTTTACTGCAATACAACGCGTACGGCTTACGCTGACGTGGACGGCTTTTCTCCTTCTCATACGCATTTTGTTTCTGATCCTTGCTGTTGCGATGTGAACACGTGGAACCCATGTTGCGGTGATGAGGTGGGTCCCAGTTCCTGAAGCAGAACTAGCAGGTCGTCGGTGGAATGTTGAAATCTGAAATGCCTTGGATTCATGCAAAGCAACCAATGTGGGAGTTTGTCTCCTTTCTTTGCCTTTTTCTCCTTATTTTCCACCTTATTCCACTCCCTCCCATTTCTATTTTCATTCCCTTCTTTTACTTAAATAATAATAATATCACTATCTACACTCTTTAAATCTATGCAAATTCTTCTCTAACAGCTTACATTTGTACTCTTCTGATTCTCAAATATTCAACTCACAAACAATAATCATCTCTTAAATTAGGGGCTAATCATATACAAGACGCCTGAAATTTTGCCAATTATAATTCTCTCCTCCTATCTCAACTAATTTCTAAAATCTCAATCTACTCGGACACATGTATCGACACTCATAAGATACTTATCGGTAAAGTGTTTAATTTATGTGTTGGATTTTTGAAAATTCTACCACGATTTTATAACACAATTTTAAAAAGTATAAATACAATAATTTTCTAAAAATTTGTATAAATTTTTATTATGATTATAAAAATAAGAAACAAATTCTTTTGAACCAATCATGAAAAATATCTTTTTACTCCGAAAAGAATCTGAAACATACTTTTGCACATAAATATTTATTTTCAATTTATATAATACATAATTTGTGTCTCGTGTCCTACATTTTCAAGATTATACGTATATCTGTGTCCGTATCCATGTCGTATCAGTGTCCATATCCGTATATCTGCTACATAAATCTCTATACACGCATATACCTAAATTAATATCAAAATTTATAATTAATCACATATTTGTTTATTTTAACTCTTTATTTTTTATTTTTTGAACTGAAATAATATATTTAGATTTGCCTTTTCAGATTGATGAACAACACTGTTTAACTTTAATGTTGCATTAGTCTTTTAGGATTCGATTGTATTTAAAAATCCGATTTACTCCTTATAAACCTAGTAGCTTTGTGCATTAACAAGTAACTCATCTTAATCATTAAATATCGTGGTAATAAATTCAATGGTTATTATAAAATGGTGTACCTTCAACCATTTTGATGTACTAGGAAACCTTAACTTGAATTTTAAAATTGTCTCATTTTAAATTTTAGTTTTATGTTTTAAAATATTTTGATTTTGTCTTGATCAGTTAAAGTGGTTCAGAAAAACAAAGCACTTTATTGCATACTAATGAAAACAGGTGGAAAAAACGTCTACGTACTCACATTTTTTTAATGAAAATAATGAAATATTGTAATTAAAAAAGTTATAAATAATAAAAATATTTTTATTTAAATATATTTTAATTTATCTTATTTATTTATTTGGTCTTTGAGATATTGAAAGATAAAAATGAATGGAGAAGATTACAAATTATGTGTGTTACAAGTGGAAGAAACAATTATACTTAAGTGTAATTTGAAAGAAAAAAATGTTATAATGGTATTATGGGTCGAGTCCTTTTGAGAATACACATGCATCGGTTGGAGATCATCTGATTAAATTTGTCTTTTATTCTTATTGACTTATGTTTGAGGTTAGGAGTTTGTAGCATCACAGACCGATTGGTGTATTGATCATTTGGTCTGTATGGAGATGATGTTTTGATGTTTTGTTTGCGTATAAGAGTGAGGGGTGTAGGTGGTTCTTTCCAGATTTATTTAAGTATTTAGGAGTTTGCGGGGTGTGTGTTGTGAAAAAGGTTAAAGGTCGTGTGTTTTGTATAAGGGTTGGGTCACCCCTAAAGTGACTCACATTTATTCATTGTTTATTGCTGATAAAAAAATAGACCAAACCCAATTGTGTGAATAAGCGAATCGTCTGTCGATATTCATATTTGAAAACATTAATGTCGTACCAGCATAAATGAAGGGAAACCGAATATCAGATAACACAAGCAAGAAAAGCAAATTATACACTCAGCTAAAAATACACTTATTTTTAACTACACCGAATGTTTTGGGTTTAAAATTGCTCTTAATCTTGTGTGAAACAATTATATATTTTATTATATATATGAAATATGAAACTCTAAGGTACTTTCTGTAAAATATTAAAGGAAAATAATTTATTGTATTTATTTGTATTCTTGTTAAATACAAGGTAACCATTAAAATCAATAATGTTTAAACGTATAGAAAATGTTAAAAGTATTAATATTTGAAACAATACAGGTAGCAGTGTTGAGTTGCCAGCTCAAAACACGAGGGAAAAAGTGTTTTTTTTTATTAGGTGCATCTACATCACAGCTGAGTCTAAACGAGTAATTAGCTGTTGAATGCCTAATCCAACGCATGCTTTCTATTGAATTCTACTTTGACTCTTTAAACTATTTCTTTGGTTGTTGAAGTTAAAATTGATTCAACAATACTTATTAAAATGGAGACTTTGAATGTGTTTTTTTTTTTCAACAACCATTTCCTACTCGTTGTAGATCCATGTGAACAATACAAAGTGGAAACATTCAACCAAACCTCACAAGATTCAAGCACTTTTTTCAGGTCTTCTGCTTATTGAATTTTATCATCACCAAAAAAACTTTACAGCTTTTCATTAATTTCTTAAAACTGTGTGCTAAAATTTTTATTGTTATCAAACTCTTTAAAATAACTTGCCCATAAGTTCAAAATAACTTCTTATATTAAATCTTAACCCTTTTATGCATAAAAAATGTTGACCTCTTTTATTAAACAAAACATAAAGTCTTAGTTTAATAGTGGTTAAGTTAGGTCGCTGGGCAATGAAGAACAATAACTCACATCACTACAAATAGATGTTCCTCAGTTAAGATACCTCATCTTAATATAATGTTAAATACATTTTATTTCAAAATAATAACATGAAATGGTCGCGTGGCCTAATGGATAAGGCGCTCGCCTCCGGAGCGGGAGATTGTGGGTTCGAGTCCCACCGTGATCGATTTTACAAATATTTTTTTTTCAAGCTTTTTATTTATCGCAACAAATTGAATACCAGTTTTCAAATGTCAAAGGAAACTGAGGGAATTTCAGCAACGTTAAGTAATTTATATTTTTTTTTTCTTCTCTCCTAGCAGGGAAGTCAAAGGGACTCACAAAGAAATTTTTTTTTATAGAATTATTTATTGAATTAAATAAATGAAGAAAACACTGTTAATCAACCATCACCACTGAAGTCAAAGTGGATATGAAGTTATTAGATAACTACACTTCAATTGCATAAAATTAAAATTTCATACTTATTTTTGGAGAAAGATAAGGTTCAAAGAAGAAATTGAATAAACTTTTGCTCATATTAGATGATAAATTTTATTTTATATAAATATTTTTTTTTTCAATTATAAAGACATTTGTTTATTCTATTACTTGTAATTTCATATGTCACTTTGTTTTTTCTTATTTTACTCCCACTATATTAGATATTAGGTTTGTGGTTCACAAGCTCATAAATTTTTTTGTATTTAATTTTGTATTTATGCATATATTTAACAAATATTTGTATTCAATTTAATTATATATACAAGAAGTAAAAATATTAACATTATTTATCAAACTCATTTGAATTCATACAAATAAAAATACCATTATCAATTGTTTTCAATATATAATTATACTTTTTTATAGGGTTATGTTAAGAAGTGGACTTTAAGCCTAACTAAACCTTATAAAACCGACTTATAAGGTGAGGTTTGACCCCACTTACAAACATTACAAAATCCTAGGAAATATCTGATTCAACTTCTTCTAGTGCAATACAATGATTCACCATGGAGTATATTCAAAAATTGGCTAAAACAATCAATGCATTAAATCAAAATAATTTTGGTAATGTTGACGCATACGCAAATGCCGCAGGTTTGATTTCATCAACTCTTGTGTCCGTTAATTCTAGTAGTGCAAGTTCTTGGATTTTGGATACCGACACCACAGATCACATTGTTTCCCACGTATCTCTTTTAACTGAACCGAAATCTTTCAATATTACAAGTGTCAATTTACCGAATGGTGCTACGACACAAGTCACACACACTGACATCGTTGTTTTTAATCCTTAAATCACTTAAAAATGTCCTATGTGTCTCATCTTTTAGCTTGAACTTGGTTTCAACCAACAAACTCACAAAGGACCTAAATTGTTGCATTCTATTCTTTTTTGAATTTTGTATTTTGCAGGACTTGGTTTCGAGAAAGATGATTGGCTTGGGTAGACAGTGTAGTGGTCTATACTACATGCATCCATCAAAGAATAAACCAACTATTTCCCATGTCTCTCAGTTGTCAAACTTATGACATTTACGCCTAGGTCATCCCTCTTTTTCTCGTTTTAAATTAATATCACATTTGCTCCCTGATCATCCTAAAGAACTAGGAAATAATTGTACAATTTGTTCAAAGGCTAAGCAAACACGCCTGCCTTTTCCCAAAAGCTCAATAACCACAAAAATTCATTTTTCACTTTTACATTGTGATGTTCGAGTCCTCATAAAATTCCTACACACACTGGTTTGCATTACTTTCTTATAATTGTTGATGATTTTTCTCATGCATCATAAATCCGAGACACAATTTTTATTAACTAATTTCATATAATTCGTCAAAACTCAATTTCAAACAAATGTTCAAACAATAAGAGTGGATAATGACACAAAATTTATTCCTCTTCGCAGTTTTCTTCAAAATAAAGGAATCGAACTCCAAAATTTTTACATTCACACTCCACAACAAAATGGAGTTGTTGAATGAAAACATCGATACATTTTGAATGTTGCTCGTTCTCTCGTGTTTCAATCAAATGTTCCACTTGAATAATGGGGGGGGGGGGGGGGGGGG
>Ga0123342_1003207_pt1 | contig 26455 bp, 14 predicted proteins | sample Turbeawhitnodule_FD_89960 | JGI IMG/M metagenome (GOLD analysis project Ga0123342, IMG submission 89960) | Root nodule microbial communities of legume samples collected from Mexico - Turtle bean Mexico white nodule | ecosystem: Host-associated > Plants > Roots > Nodule | place: Mexico: Nepantla...
AAGAAGCCGAGAGCCCAACTCGAGGAGAAGCCGAGAGAGTCCAGCCCAAGTTCGGAAGATTTGTAAAGGAGTTGATCTTATCAACCTTATTCTAGTGTTCTTGGTCCTTGTTGTAAGAACAAATACCATTTTATAAATTTTTTTAAATTAATAATTCAATTAATTATTTCAATTTTTTAAAAACAAACATTTTTTTTAATAAAACTAAAGTTGTGTGAGAGTAACACTAACTTTCCTGTAATTAACCTTAAAAATAATCTTTAATCAAAATTGTGTCTTACATGATTTTAAACTTAATACTAAAAATGTATCACTTTTACATAACACAACTTATTTTGACATGATAAAAATTGTAATAACATCACACAATTTTTTCCTATTAAAATCGTCTTATAAATTTGTAATTTTTTTAAACACAACCCGAGTTTAATAAAAAGAAAGGAAAAATTGTCTAAAATTAGGAAAAAAACTGCATTAGCATTTAGGGTAAGACTTTGTTGAAAAAAAAAATGAAGTAAAGAGTCCTAATCGTATGGAATGCAACCAGCATGTCACAATAATGAATAGTTCGTAAAAAAATGCTAGATTTATATATATTTATTAGACTTATGTGCTTAGAAGAAAGCGATGAAGATGATATGGAAACATAATATCTATTTTATGAATTCCTATAACAAATATATTTTCAGAGAATGGTTGTGCGAAAAATATTTGTGAGCATGTAATTTTTATTTTCTTATTATTTTTGGAATTTATTTTCTTTTTCTAATAATATTTGCTATTAAACTTTCATTTTCACATTTTCTTTCTTGTTATTACTCTTCTTTATATTGAATCTTTAACTATCACTTGTTTCAAAATAAAATAATTGAAACCTTCATTAATTTGCTTTCTTAAGTGCCCTGAGTTATCATTCTCCTTTTTGTTTTAATCTTCTGGAATGTTCTAGTTAATTATTCCCTTGTAGTTTCAGAACACAGCTGAGAAAGATGAGTTCTGGTGGGTACGCTGTAGAGGTTACGGGTCTCTCTCCAAAAGTCACTGAGAAGGATGTCCGTGACTTCTTTGCTTTCTCTGGTGTCATTGAGACCGTTGAAATTATAAGGTAAGCTTTTAATTTAAATGATTCTTTCTCCTTAGAAAAATTATACTTTTATTTTGAATTGGGTAATTCTTAATTGCTGATGATGTTGATTTTATTAAGTTTCATAGCATAGCTCAAATTTTTGTACTTGTTGATTGTAATTGTTGACTCGTCATAGCTGTGAATCCGAATTGGAAGAAACTATAAATGTTAATCGTGTTTGGTTCACAAACCATATGTGGACATAGCTAAGGCGATTTCCGGCTGGTTGTTCTCAGCAAAGGAAGGGATTCAGTACAGAGGTGATTAGGTATCATATAGTTGTTATCTGCAATAACTCCGACTATGAGGGGAAAATTGATTAAATTCATACCCAGTTGGCAAATCTGCCTTACATCGGAGTAGTTTTGGCAGGAAAAGTCGTTAGGCCTATATAGCGAACATGGGCTCTCTAATGGTATAACTATTTTTACTCTACAATTGGATTTTGGCAAGAGTAAAAAAATTGTAGAAAGTAAAGAGTTTAAGGTAAGGAAAGCTACATGGGAATTTCATCGAATACTTGGTATGCTAGAGAAAAGGGGTTGTTAAAATTGTAAGAATGGCTGTGTTTAACTTCACTAAACTAACACACCATGCATTGTCTATTATTCCTATTCCAATAAAACTATGTTATCATTAACCCTTATTTTTATACTAGCCTTGGTTCATTAAGCAAAAGAATCCAAGTTCCTTGATTCCACAACCAATCTCTTGGCTTGGTGTAGCCAATACTTATTTTAATAAAAGAGGTTTTAGTGATGACCAATTCTAATTGAGTTTGTCTTTTCCAATTCGCAATTCCAAATGAGTTTTTTAGAACAAGTAAACATAGGATCAAGTAAATTGGCGATCAATCTAAAAATAGACAATAAGTATAAAAGATAACAATAACAACTTTTTTGATAGAGAAACAGTAATCACATGGAAGTAGTTTAATTACATTAAATTAAACCCCAGCAAACGTGGAAAATTAGTGATAGAGAGGGGAATACACTTAGTAATGAGGAGCATTCAGTAGAAGAAGACAGGCCCAAAAGGAACATTCTCAACCCCAGTCGTTATGGTGACTGAAGATTCAGATCTCAATCAAGATAGAATTCACATTTCATATTCTGTTATATTCCTTTAGTTTGTTATTGCCACATAGACATTATGTTATTTCACCATTGCATCATTCTGTCATTGCATCTTTGCATTTGTCTGTTACCATTGATGTATTGAGCCATCCTTTATATAGACCATGCAGAGTAATAGAAGCAAGATAATTATCAATTTATTTGTTTGTGTTTTAGAGTTGGCCTTGAACTCAAGGAAATTTGTTGTGTTCATATCAATTTAGTGCTTTCATTGTTATGGATGATAATACCTGTTGGAGGAGTCTGTGAAGCTCCTCCTTACCAAGAATTACTCCACTCAAGCATCCACTCAAAAATATCTCTCAGCCAAGATTGATACAATTCTCACTCAATGATCTTCTCTCTCCATCCCTCAATCTACTTCCCCTGTTTCATTCATTCCCCACCACCTTTAACTGAAGCTATCCGGTGGATCTTCAAATTTCAAAATATTGAGTACCTCAGCACTCCTGAATCTGAACAACTTTCCATTGTGTCATTCTACATGGAAGGATCAACTCTTAGTTGGTATTAGTGTATGTACCACAGTGACCTTATCCTATTTTGGCAAGGCTTATTATAGGTGCTTGAGATGCGATTTGCTGTCTAACTCTGACAACCCCTGCAGCACTCTCTTCAAGTTAGCACAACACGACTCTGTTAACCCTTCTTTCCTTACAAAATTTAAACGCTTGGCTAATTGCATTGTGGGGTTGCCTCACCTTTTCTTTTGAGTTGTTTCAACTCTGGTCTCTCACCAGCAATTAGACAAGAGTTCAAGTGCATAAACCAGTCTTGCTTCCCCAAGTAGCGCGTTTACAGGAAGACAAATTTGACCATTGACACTGCTCTTTTTGCACTCATCCTCCACCGGTAACTATCTCTTCTTCTCCTTCAACTTTTCCACCTCTAGTGGTTGGCCCACCTCTGGCCGTTCGTGCTCCTTTGCCCTCATTGCTGGCTCCTCCCCCCCACACTAAATACAAACACCTCTCTCAAGCAAAGAATATATTCATTGTTATAAAGGATTGTGTTGTTTCTGCAACGACAAGTTCGATCCTAGTCATAGCCATGAATGATAGAAAACATGATGAAGAAATTCTTTTAGAGCATCCCTTGAGCATAGAAGCCCTCATAGTCACCTCTCTTCGAAATGCTTCATTCATAGCCTCCAAAAGTATATTTTCTTTTTGGCTCCTTAGGCTTTTAAATACAGGTTTCGTGGACCTCAAGTGATAGATTTGCTTTAGGGAGAAAAGTTGGCTTGCTTAAATGAGCATGTACATAGTTTCTAGGCTTTAGTTGAGGGGCTCTTTTAAGTGAGCATACATACCTCACTTAAGCTAGGTTTGTGGATCTTCAAGCTTCAAGGGGGAGGCTCACTTTAAAGTGCAGTTAGTGGGAGCACCTGTTGTCATCTTTCTGCAAAAAGCTTAAACTGAATTTCCTTCAAAATTAAACTAAAAAATAAAGATCCAGTGGAATTGTTTTTTCTCGAAAATTGGGCTTGGGAGGGACAAATTTGTGAGGCCCATGTTTTTACCATAAAATTAAATTTAATAAACGTAATTTTAGAAAAATGTCTGAGCCCGGGTTCGAACCGGGGACCTCTAGTGTGTGAGACTAGCGTGATAACCAACTACACCACCCAGACGAATTGAAATTAATAAGACATTTTGGATATCAATATAAATATTCATTTGGTGCTTTTGAATTTGTTAACTCTATTAAGCTTTTCCATAGAGGAATTATTTTTATTTTTCCTGCCTGTGAAAGAGGATTGATCATTCATGTTTGGTAGTGTCTGTTTTAGCAGTCCAACTGAAATTACCAAGTTTTGGATTTTACCACATTTGTTTGTTTGAGATATTATTAATTTTTGGCTTTAAAGTTTGATCTGATGGCTGGTTGTTGCTGAGTACAGGTCTGGTGATTATGCTTGTACTGCGTATGTGACTTTCAAAGATGCATATTCACAAGAAACTGCATGCTTGCTCAGTGTGAGTATTTAACAAACCCATGTCCAGAATACTTGTATATCGATGACACGGGAACAGTCAAGTACCCTACTAGTTATTAAGTTGCCTCAGTGATAAGTTCCGTAATATGTTCTTCGTAAAATGACTTTAAATTTATGAAAATGAACATTGTCACTGAATCTGTTGGAAAATGCCTTGGTTATTCAGCCAAAGATGTTACTAAATTAATCGTCAGTTGACAGAGTCTTTAGATGATGGTATTGTGATTTTTTTTTTGTTATATTATGCTTTTATGGGCACTGATTTGGTTGTGCTTTTTTTTCAAAATTTTCTGTTATGTTTTAGCTCTATATGAAGAGCAGTGACATGCTTGTAATGGTGTGCTTGCAATTATAAATTACAGCCTTCTATTTTCTTAGTTTACTTTTTATTTGTTCTTCTATATAACACTGGAATCAGTTGTTGTCGAATGTCGTATTTACAGGTACTGAATCTGTAGCCATGCCTCCTAATATAACAACTGAATAACTGCATAGTTCACTAACTGAATGTAATGAACTAGTCATTCTATTGTAAATAGCATGCAGGTATACATCAAGTAACATCTTCCTAGTGAGTAGTGTCTAATAATTTTTGCCTTTCTTCCTAATATGTTCTGTTAGGGAGCCACAATTTTAGATCAACGCGTATGCATAACACGATGGGGGCAATATGAAAATGAGTTTGATTTTTGGAACGGGCCCTCTAGTAGTTACGGGGACGAGGCTGCCTCAACTGTATGTATATATATTTCTCTCAATGCATAAATTGCTAATTATTATGGCTTTCTGCTCATGGCGTGACATTCTATATTTCCACATTTTCTCTTCCAGACACAGAACAGTCAATTTGTTTCCTCTGCTGGAGAAGCAGTCACCATGGCCCAAGAAGTCGTAAAGACCATGGTAGCAAAGGGATATGTTCTCAGCAAGGATGCCCTAGCTAAGGCTAAAGAATTTGACGAGTCTCATCTGGTTTCTGCCACTGCAACAGCAAAGGTTTCTGAACTCAGCCAGAGAATTGGCCTCACAGATAAGATATCTGCTGGTATTGGAGCTGTTAAATCTGTAGATCAGAGATATAATGTCTCTGAAACAACCATTGCGGCAGCATCCACAGCGGGAAGATCGGTAGCTGCGGCTGCAAACTCTTTTGTAAACAGCAGCTATTTTTCAAAAGGAGCCTTGTGGGTGTCAGGTGCTCTAACCAGAGCAGCTCAAGTTGCTTCTGATTTGGGTACTCGCAGGGATGGACAGTAAATAAAGCATAAACATACTAAACTCTCTGTTGTAGATATGTCTGTCTCTGCTAAATACCTGTTGAAACTTCAGTTAGTAATATTGTTATACTTCTTCACTGCATAACTCCTGTTCTAATAAATTTCTTTATAAACATTAGTAACATTAAGCTGAAATGCAGTGAGTCTCCCTTTTAAGTTTAAATCGTCTTGTATAACTTTTTCCTTCATCTTTTTTAAAATTAAACGTAAGTTCATTTTAATTTATCAGAATTTATAGAAAAATTTCTTAACAGGACCACAGTGTATGTAATTATGAATAAATGTAGTGTATGCCAAGACCAGATTGAACAATGAAACCTGCGCTATTTCTACCATTGAATTACGATTCTAATTTTACAGTAAACAACGGTAGTAGTCAATACGTGGCTAAGTTAATTAAGATTCATTGGGACAAAAGGATAGAACTTTTACAATATAACATATATATAAGTAAAAAATTAACATAGAACAACAGAAAATTGAAAAAAGAAGAAATAAAGCATATAAGGATTATATTACATCCCATACAATATAGAAAATCATAATTTAATAACTACATTTCACGTATGAACCTCTATTTATAGTAAAATCATTTGAAGAAATAAAAAATATCTATTTTTTAAATATTAGTCCAAAACTAATTTTCTACTACTAATTTTACTTATCCAAACTAGCAACCTGATTAGTTTCTGATTAAATTGGTCTGATTGGTCCAATTTTAGTCTCAATAAATAAAAAATACAAAGTTTTCTTAGAAGAATTTATATATTGATAATAGGATAATATTTAGGTTTAGAAGTTTTTTCCACGATATTTGAAAATAAGTTCGTAGATCATCCATGTATTTCACAGCTTATATAGGTGACACTTGGCTTTTTTAGACAATTTTTATGTGGATTCTTTTAACGCCTCATTCCTCATGGACTAATAAATTTAATCTAAAGAATTTGTCAGCTATTTACAATATTTGTATCATAAAACAACACTTGTATCTAATCTAAATATATTTGAAACTATATATTAAATAAATAAATTTGATGATAATTACTTTTTATTAAAATCAATTTATTTTATACATGGATATAATTTTTTATTTGAATTTGATTGAATTTAAATTTAATGAGATACTTAAAATATGTGAATTCTATATATTAATTATTTATAAGCATACTGGGTTCAAAGTAATCAGGTAAAAAAAAACTGTTTTACATATTTTAGTACCTTAACACTATTACGAAGGTCATACAATATATTCTAAGTTTTTTTTGTCATGATATCTCTCACACCATATATTGGGTGGGATTATTGATATATGTCTCCTCATTCCTCTTACTTTATCATTGCCACGTCAATCAATTTCTCAAAAATACTTTTAAGAGAAAAATAATAATTTTTAATGTTTAATTTATTCATAAATTAATTTGTAAAAAGATTAAGATTAATATTTTAAAAAAGTTGTAATTTATCTTATTAGGTAGTAAATTTTAAGTAAAACTTTACCTTGCAAAATTAGTTTATAAAATAAGATTTGTATCTACTCTAGTCGATTAATCATGTAGGATCTCTAATATACACGATAACATCAAAGATTGAACATCTCGAATATGAAACTAAATATTTGTGTGTGGTCATAGATTACACAATAAGTCCAATTAATCACGCTTAGATAAACTCTTATATCATATTAAGAAGTGAATTTTAAGATTTATTCAACATCATAAAACTATCTTATAACTTATATCACTAAAAAATCATTAAATAGAAACTAATTTTAAACTCAAAATAATTACTATATTGACTAAAATTAACTACTGTTTTAGAGACCAAACTTAATTATATATAAAGTGATTTTTATTATTAATAAAAATTTATAACTAAATTCTAAATCACTATTTAATTAGGTTACCAAAATTTTATCTACCAATTAATCTAGATTTTAGAGTTTATAGTTAAACTTTTGGTAGCTAATTGAAGTTAGTTTATAAACTTTTATTAATAATAAAAATTACTTTGGATACAATATTTTTTTGTAATCTTTAAAACAATATCTAATTTAGTCAATAATAACTAATTATTTTCTGTATCTAAATTTAATTTTTATTTAATAATTTCTTTTTTGTGTTGTATAATATAATTTAACCTATATGTAATGAATGTGAGATCTCTAACTTATTTATTTTAATTGATAATAATTGATAACCTATATTATTTTTTACAAACAAGTTCTTACAAACATATTTTTTCCTCTCTTGTATAATGAATTTATCGAGTTTGTTGCCTTGGATAATAAGTTGCATGTAGACTATTAAATTTTGTCGTCATGGTTATTCAGTTACTTACTAATTACAATTTCTCAATAACGTATACTTCATCAATTGAGTGAATTAATATTGTGTTCTTATTATATGAAAAAAAGGGTTATTAAAATATTTGATAAATGAGCAAAAAATGTTATGATTTCATCCAACTTGCCACATGCAGCATTGTACGATCAGCTCCGACAATTTTACATCACTTTACATTTTATTTTTAAGGAAGTGTTTTGTCGATTAAAAGGGGAAACTTGTGTTTTTAATTTTGGGATATATTCTTGAAATATGTATAAAATTAAGAAACAAGTAAAAAATAGATATAGTAACACGCAATATCGTAATTTTGGTCACTTTTTAGTAGATTCTTTTCTCTCAAGAGAATCTAATAGTAAATATGGACCAAAGAAAATTAAAATGTAAATTTTTAATTGAAAGTAAATAATAGCAATTTCATATGAAATATTTATACGAGGTGTGATGAAATTTTTAAAAAAATGTGCGATTATATTTAAAACTGGTATTTTAGGGAATAATTATATAAAATAAATATAGTTGTGGTTAAACAATGTAGGTCCTCATAAGTTTTTTATTAAAATATTTATACATTGAAATTAAGCAGAGAGATTGGAATCTGGAAGAGTGTCTGGGGTTGATGCTGGCATGCCATATGTTATGCCTGTCATCTATTAACCTATAACAGTTGGCTTGTCAATTCTCATCACTTCTGTTTCTTTGCCTCCTAAGAACTTCCATGGCTTAGTCACCTTTATGCATCAAAATGTTAAAAGTACAAAACAAAAAAGAAACACTTTTTTCATTTCCTCATACTCTAGTTGGTTAATAGTGTATGTTTCTACAACTTTCACTACAAAGAAAAGTCCCATTTTTCCAATAATTACCCACAGACTAAGATTCATATGTAAATTTGTCTTACCAGCTTAAAAAATCCGTAGCTAATATTATTACTGACGTGAGAAAAGAGAAAGTGAAAAAATGAGTTAAAAAAACTCTTACCTACGGAGTCATTATGGATAAACAAACCTATTAAATGTTAAAGACACTTTTATTTTCTTCCCAAATCCAGAACAGAACGGTGCTCAAAGCTGATGGTGTGCCACAACTGTCCAACAGTGAATCAAACACATTAACAGTGTTACAGCTCAACCACTATCGAGCTCATTTAGAACGAGATGGTTAAGGTATGGTATTTGCTCTTTTTTTCGCTTTCTGAACAACAATCTTCTTCCTAAATATTAGTTTATATACAAATTAAAACAACAATTTAAAGAAGCTGTATAAAAACATTTACAAATTAATTTCCGTAAAAGTTATTATTTTATTTTTTTTGAAAAAAATAGTTGTTTGTAGAAGAGCTTATCCAAACAAACCCTTATTGTTCAAATAAACCCTATGTATATCTCCCATCTATGAATATATCCTTAAAAACAACCACCATCAAGCATTCATGTTAGGTATACAAAAGCATATCAAATAAGTAATTTCATTGTCTTAATGGTTTAAGTTTTACATGGTCATGAAATTTATATACAATTTACACAAAATGTCATTCAAATATTAAAAGTTATTAAATTTATATACAATTTACACAAGAAGTCATTCTTGTTCGGTTCTCTCTTGAAATTCATTGTCATTGAATATTTTCTCCTTTGTTGATTTTAGAGTTCCTTTTGGGATTGGATGAGTGATTGATTTTGAATTTTGGTTTGGTTAAATTTGAGTCTCTAGGGGAAAAAGAAGTTACTATTAAATAGAGTATTTGGACTTCATTACATGGGTTATTCCTCTAACTCGTAGTTATATGGTTATTCTTTAAAAGAAAAACATAGGTGTTTAGTTATACAGTTATTTTTTTATATGTAAAAACACCTTTAATTATTATGATAGTCTTTTTATAAAAAAAAAACATTTCTATTTATTTCAACTTGTTTACACGTTGAGTTAATTGAACACATGTTTAGTATTTAATAATAATAACCTCTGTTTATTAAAAGAAAAATTAACATTAATATGAAGTTAATTAATTAATTTTGAAGGAGTTTTTTACTCTTTGCTTTATAAATTTAAAATATAAAATCTTCCATTCTTGAAGGAGTCACTTTGAATCTGTGTTTCAGAAAAAAATAAAAAAAAAAAAAAGGTATTCACTGCACAAGGAAAGATAACGATGATGACATGGAAAAATGTGTTAAAGCTAATCGAATCCACTCGGAGGTATATGCGTAATTTCACTTCACTTTGAAATGCCTTTTGTTAAGAGTTGTTTTTTTTGTCCCATTTTGGGGACAATGTTGGGGTTGGGGTGCAATTGCTTGATGGAGTAGGGTAGAGTGATCTAAATTTTTTGTTTAGTTTTTTACTTCAAAGTATGTGTTTGCAATCAGGGTTTGTAAATTACGAGTTTCAATTAGAATTTTAATTAAGGTTTTCAATCTAAGATTTGTGAATAATTATCAACAATTAAATATTAATTTGGTGGTTATTGTAGACGTTGTTCATTGTTACAATTTATCATACATTAAAAAAAAATTGTCCATTTACATACCGATTATTCTAAACGAATCTGAATTCGTATGTAAAGTGACCATTACATACGGATATTTACATACAGATTAATTGAGTATGTAAATAGAAATTACATACAATAAGCCAAAAGTGATTACGCTCTTACTCTTAACTAATTCAAGAGAAATCATTCAAATCAGTTCTTCCAAGATTGCTAAGAGCTTTCGATCTTTTCTAAGAGTGGAATAAGATTGTGTTGTATCAATTGTGCTTTAATCTGTGATTGTACCCAGGTGTACTTCATTCCTTCTTTCTTGACTACTGTAATTCTTTGTGAATTGTTCTTGGGCAGTTTCAGAGGTTGTTCTGAAAACTGTGGAGTATTTTGTCAAAGGTGGTGTGTGTTCTTGAAGGGTTCAAGACCACCACTTTGGTATGTTGTGTGTAATCAAGGTTTTTTATTACTTAGTGAATTCTCAGTGGTTGCTAAGGACTGGATGTAGCTCTTGGTAAAGAGAGAACCAATATAAACTCTTTGTGTTAATCTCTCTATCCTTACTCTCTTTAAAATTGTTTTTGCTTTGTTTTTAACACTGCTAATATAAACAACCTATTGTTTCGCAAAAACAATCGGTTGATTTTCTGCAATCACATTAAAAACAATTTTGAAATTGGTTGAACTAATTTCTAATTGATTGATTCCTCATTATCTTTCAATCTACCTTCAACAATTGCGAAAATCTTTCATAAAAATTCACCCCCTCTTGTTTAAGGCCTATATTTCTAACAATTTGCATCAAGAGTTGAGTTCTTGAAAGTCATTCAAGTTTTCGATCCTAATTTTTTTTTCATGGCTGAAAAACTACCCTTTGGGGATGGTGCTTCAATAAACAGGTCACCTCTGTTTTGTGGTCTGAATTATCAGTTTTGGAGGGTCAGAATGAAGATCTTGTGGAATCAATTGATAGAGGAATCTGGGATGCCATTGTAAATGACCCTTTTATTCCAAAGTTTGAAAAAAAATGATATTTTCATAGAAAAACCTTGGTCCCAATGGACTGAATCTGAAAGCAAAAAAGATCAATTTGATTGTATTGCTAAAAACATAATTATATCTACTCTAAATTTCGATGAGTTTTTCAGGGTGTCACAATGTGCCTTAGCAAAAGAGATGTGGGACACTCTTGAAGTTACTCATGAAGGAACCAATGATGTAAAGAGAGGAATAAAGCACGATCTAATTCAGGAGTATGAGATGTTCAAAATGCAAAAAGGGGAGACCATTGCTGATGTACAAAAGAGATTCACTCACATGGTTAACCATCTCATCAACCTTGGAAGAATATTTGAAAGGGAGGAACTCAACATCAAGATCCTCAAGTGCTTGGGCAAATCTTGGCAGCCCAAAGTCACAACCATCTCTGAATCTAAGGATTTGACTACCTTGACAACAACCTCCTTGTTTGGCAAGCTTAGGGAACATGAAATGGAGATGAATAGGCTAAATGATCAAGAGCATGTGAGAAGCATTTCTTTGAAAGTTGTTGGTCATTGAGATGCTCAAGAATCAAGTGAGGACAGTAATGGAGAAACTCTTAACTTGCTAACAAGAAAATTCAGCAAGTTCTTGAAGAAAAACAACAATAAGAACCAATCTTCAAATAGGTATAACAATAAGAAACTCAATGATTTTAATGCTAACAATTATACCTATTTTGGATGTGGTAAACAGGGCCATATCAAAGCTGATTGCCCCAACATTAAAAGTAAGGAGAGAGGACCAAACAAGAAATTTGATAAGTAGGGAAAAACTAAAAGAGCCTACATTACGTGGTAAGACAATGATGTTTCTTCCTCTAGCTCATCATCAAATGGAGATGAAGAGGAAAATCCATGCTTGATAACAAAGGGTGAATCAGATGCAAGCAGTGTAAGTTCCAACACCTCAATTAATTTTTAAAATTACAGTCAACTTCTTGAGGCTTTTAAAGAAACTCATGAATAAGCTAATAGGCTTGCCCTTTTAAATAACCAGTTGAAAGGCATGAATAATTGGCTTGAAAACAGAGTCAATACTTTGGAATACGAGCTGAACAACTCGAAAAATGATTTTGAAAATCAAGAAATGATTTACAAAAACTCTTCTTTCAAATGTGACTCTACCTTTTGTAAAAATTGTGAATCACTTGAAAAAAAAGTCCACAATCTTGTAAAAACTGTGGATAAACTTTCAAAAGGTCAATCAAACTTTGAAACAATTCTTGCATCTCAAAAATGTGTTTTTGGCAAAGCTGGATTGGGCTTTAATCCACACAACAAGAAGAGATATGTTTCAAAGCCATTTTCAAGATTCTTTGAAAAACAGCTGATTGAATTGTCAAAACAACCGGTTGTTTCATGCTTTTACTGTATGAAGAAGGGCCACTATGTTAGATTCTACAGAGTTAGGAATTTTTCTGTTCCCAGGGGTGTTTTGAAGTGGGTTCCTAAGAATTCTAAGGTTCCTAATGATCCAATTAATTCCCATGGACCCAAATTTAAAAGGGGGACCAAATCTTGCTTCTTGATTTGATCTTTTGTAGGGTTCTTTAATGGAAAATCAGCATATGTGTACCTGGACAATGGTTGTTCTAAGCACATGACAGGGGATAAAACCAAGTTTTTCAATCTTCTTCTCAAGCAAGAAGGTCACGTGACTTATGAAGACTACAAAAAAAGGGAAAATTCTTGGAAGAGGAACCATTGGTGACAAGAACACCTTCTAGATTCATGATGTGCTATTTATGGAAGGACTCAAGCATAGTCTCCTTAGCATAAGCCAACTGTGAGACAAAGGTTATCAAGTAACCTTCAAGCCTAACACGTGTGAGATACGGCTACCCAAATCACATGAAGTATTGTTGATTGGTAAAAGGATCAACAATGTTTATCTTCTTGATATCTCATATTATGCATTTATTGGCTTCCTTTTAACCAAACACGAGGAATCATGGTTATGGCATAAAAGGATAACACACATCCACATGCATCATCTAAATAAGTTGATATCTAAAGATCTTGTGGTAGGTTTACCCAAACTCAATTCTGAGAAAGACCACATATGTGAGGCATGTCAAAAGGGGAAGCAAATCAAACATTCTTTTAAACTGGAAAATGTAGTTTCTACTGTTAGAATTAATGGCCTAAACAAGAGGGGGGGGTGAATTGTTTGGAAAATATTTTCGAAAAGATTGGATAAGAATGAAGTTTTAACAACAATCACAGAAGAAGTAATCAAGGAAGCCAATCAAACAAAGTAATTGAAAATGTTTTCAGAAAATCAATCGGTTGAAACTTCGTTTTAACCGGTTGTTTATGGCAGCAGAAATAACAAAATCAAATCAAACAATTTATAAGGAGTGAGAGAGAGATAGAGATTACACAACCAATTTATACTGGTTCACTCAACCCTGAGCTACATCCAGTCCCCAGAACAACCACTGGGTTTCCACTAGCAATCAATCACAGATTACACACACTCAAAGCCACAAAGAGGTGATCTTGAAACCACAAGAGCATTCACCTTCTTTGCCTCTCACACAACCTTAGTCAGAACAGCCTTTGACCTTATAGGTTTACACACCGTTTACAAGTATAGAAAAGAACAATTACAAGAATTAGAAAGGAACAAATTACACCTGGTAATTCAGGAATCGCAGAGCTCCTAAGATCATATCTTGAACCAATGCACAACTACTTAGTAATCTTGCGAAACTTTGATTTGAATCTCTTATAAAAACAATTTCAATCTCACTTTCTGTCCTTTTTTTTAAATACAAAGAGAAACCATATTTATAGCTCTTAAAACTTGCCGTTCTAGGCAGTCAATCATGAGCCTAAACAGTTTTAATTCAACTGAAAACAGATTTAACAAGTTTATGAAAAACTGTTAGGAAATGTGACAATCAACCGGTTGAAATATCGTTTTAATCGATTGAATTGGTTATGACAGTTAGTCAACCAAGTCAAAAACAATTTTGAAAACCTTCAATCAAGCTAAGTGTAAAAAAATCGATTATATCGTGATTCTTTGAGGTTGGTAAGTTGATGGCATAAAAAATCTGTATCTATTCCAGGCATGTCCACGAACGACCATGTGAAAGCGTTCATATTCTCTAAGATGACGTCGATTATTTTATCCTCTAACTCTTTGCCCAACGAGGTGTCGAGCTTGAATTTCTTCCCCTTTATCTCCCTCTCTTGAACCTCTCAAGCAGGCCCAAGTCGTCCTTAATCGGTGATGTCTGTCTATGCTATCCATCCAGGCTCTCCTGCCTGGATGGTGACTACGTAGGTTCCCCTACGATTTTTCAAACTACTCTCGTAGCACTTTCGAGCCATCTTCTGGTCGGCCTTTATCGTAATTATACCTTATTCTAACGAGGGAAACTTCATCTTCATGTGAGTGGTTGAGCCTACTGCACCCAACCTATTCAAGGAGGGTCTCCCCAAAAGCAGGTTGTATGCTGAAGATATATTGACGACGATGTACTTGACAATAATTGTTATGACTGCGTTTTAATCTGATAAGGTTGTCCTCAACTCAACGTATCCTCATACCTCCACTTGGTCTCCTGCAAAGTCGACCAAACAACCATCATAAGGCCTTAGCTGATCTGGTGATATTTGCAAATTTGTAAACGTTTACCAAAACATCACATCAGTCGAGCTTCCTTGGTCGATCAGGACTTTGTGCACCTTTTGTCCTACCATGACAACAAATATCACCATTGGATCATCCTCATAGGGAAACACATCCTCCAGGTCAGAACTTGTGAAGTAAAGGAAGGGCTTTGTAGGGTGATCAGACCTCTTCGTATATAGGGACATCACCGCTCGCGCATATCATTTGCGTTTGGAGGCCAAGTTCCCACCTCCCGATAATCCTCCTGCGATGGTGTTCAAATCCCTATGGATTAAAGTTTCATGTGTTTGATCCATGGTCGTAGCTTCACCTTTAGGTTCCTCCTGGTTGGCCTCATGATATTCTTTCAAGAAACCCTCTTTGATTAAACTAGCTAGTTGGTAACTTAAGGTTATGCATCGTTCAATGCTATGCCCAAATGCCCTGTGAAAATTGCACCAAGCATCTCTACGTGATCCCAAGAATCGATTTTTCTTTTGGGAAAATTTTAGCTTATCTGCCACCCCTGGCATGCTTAAGAGCTCTTTACAGGATACTCAAAATCTGGGTCTGATCGTCGTCTCCTCCCTAGCCTTTGTCTTAGGTTCACCTTCTTGGTGACATATGGGACATACCTTAGGTTTGTTCTCTTCTTAGTGGATGCTTCATTGCTCCTGATGGAACGATCTCAACTATTTTTCTTATGCCTGGGTTGCTTCGACCGTGACTTGCCATTTTTCCTAAGCACGACCTCTTTAGCCTCAATATGGGTGGTAGCTCATTCACGCACCTCGGGTAACGTCTCCGCTGGATTCCTGATTAGTGAATCGTTGAACGGGCTTGCTGTAATCCCTTGTACAAAAGCGGCGACCACCATGTCTTCATCCTGAGTTCGAAGTCTTACTGAGATTGCACATAATATATCCAAGTATCCTTTGAGCGACTCCCCTTTGCTCTGTCTCACATTGAACAGATCACACAATCGTGGGGGGTTGACCTTATTAGGTAAGAACTGCTCTTTAAACATTCTAGAGCAATGAGGGAAAGAAGTTATGTGTCCATCTGGGATCCCACTAAATAATTGTAGGGTTTTCCCTGTGAATGTATCCATAAGCATCTTACAACGAATTGCATCAGACCCCCCAAAAATGATCATTTGAGCCCTGAACGCCTTTAGATGACTTTCAAGATCTTCTACACTAGAGAAAAAGGTGATATTGAGTGTTATGTAATTCGGTGGCACAGGCTCGTCCATGATTTGTTGAGAGAACGACTTGGGGTCATCCTTTGATGACAAATTTGGGGAATGTTCCTAGGCGAGATGTCGACCCTATCGATGCAAGCTCATTCTCAATTCCTCGTTGATCTTGCGCAACTCCTCATTGGCTTGTGCATGCTCCTCCATAGTTATTTGGGAGGCCTCAATCTCTGCCATAAGGTGAGCCTGAAGGCGCTCTTTGTCAGCTTGGGCTTCTGCTCGTAGTCATTCTTGCTCGACCTTGGCTTCTTCTCGAATTCACTCCTGCTCTCACCGATATTCTTCGTTTGCCTCCTAGAGAGCCCTCATGGCGTCCATGATTTCTTGCAAGGAAGGGGCTTCGCTTCCTTCATATCCCATCAGTCCTTGCCTCATTTTTCTCATTACGTGGAATGCTCAGTCACAAATATGGGTGGGATCAGGTTTTATCAAACCCCACGGAGGGCGCCAAATGTTCTTATCAGCTGACTTCGGTCGGTCCTTGAGATAAGCTCCACTTTGACTTGTCTCTACACGATGCTCTGAGATGTTGATCTTTGGGACAAAGGACGCTTTACCTGTTGATCACACTCCGACAATCAAGTCAGTGAGAACATTCAAACTATAAATTTGTCTCAGTATAAGGTTCAGAAAAAACTTCCCTTTACTCGGGGTCTTAAACCCCTTTTATAGACATTTCTTCAACGATTTTCATCCACTACAATATTGTTTCAACAAAAAGAATATAATCTCAACAACAAGAATATATAGTAAAACATTTTGTTAACGTGCACCTTTATTTTCGGGTGCTATGCCATATCATTCCTAACAACTTTTATTTGTATTTAAAAGATATATGAACTTTAACTAATTCAGCTATTCCTTCTGTTATTTTTACTTTAATTATCTTTTTCGTGTAGACTACCAAACACCTGGGCTGAACTCGTAGCGTTCCATTGGGCTCATACATGCCCAGGTTGAGTTGGGTATAACTTTATCTAACCAAACTTACTACGCTTAAGTGCTTGGGCCGAGGACTCGAGCACGTCCAGCCAGTACAGTACCTTTAATAATTACATGCTATTTAATCGAATGATGTTTCATGAATCATATCACTGATATTTATATTAACAATGTAGGTATATAAATCAGATAATTATCAACATGGGCAATGTTGACATTTATATTTTCTTTGGGCCGCAATCCATACAAAGGTCTGGGAATGAAAAAATTGATTGTTAGACTTAGATTGAAAGATGGATTCAGACATCGAGAAAGAGGATGTATATGGCTCCTTTTATAAATGGGTAAGTAAAACTTGTTACATTTAGAGTCTACATAATTATAAAAATGACTAATGAAATGTTTTATACTAAGTCTCACTGACAATTGATGCTTATTTCCCCATGAAAAATATTGTTGTCCATTGCATAGGAAGCCAAGTCTAGATATGATGATCGTAGTACAAAGGTATATTATTGTAAATTATATAATTTATTTATTGTCAATTACTAATGATTTTTCTCTTTTTAGTGCAATTAATGTATGCAGTGTCTTAGGCTATTATGTTTTCTCTTCATCGTCACAAGCTCTATGTTGCATATATCCTAGGATATATATTTACCTCTTCATTGAAACTATTAAGTTTTACGTTTTTTAGGTATTCAATTAAATTAATGGTTACTTATATTTCATAATAGTGCAATAAGCAACAAGGAAGCTTTGAATGTGGATATTATGTGAAACATCGGATGTGGACCATAGCCCGTGTGAATATTATGGACTCTTGGGAGCATGTATTATAAGATTTTAAATACTCTAACTTCTCATTATAAATTCATATTTCTTAGTATGAACACTAATATACTATTACATTTCTCAACTTTTTGAACAAACTGAGCCACCACGCACATAAACTCTTGAACAAATTCGTCAAGAACGGGCCAAATATTTTCTACAAATTAAGAATCAAAACATGTAATGATTTGTAACTTTCTACATATATGTACATTTTCATTAGAAGAAATTATACAATTTTGATTAGTTTCAATTCCAAGTTTTTATATTTCTGAATATAGAAATCAATTTGGTTGGGACTTTGGTGTGATAAATGTTACATTTTGGAAAAAATCACAGCTTAATAAACTTATAAAAAAAACTCTCACATATTACACCGGCTGGGACGCACAACTGGTGTAATATGTCCCTTATGGAGCATATATTTTTGAATTATTTTACTCAAATTTTGGTACATATTACATCACTGAGATCTACATCGAGGGTAGGACCAATGTAATATGTCTCCTAGAACTGGTGTTATATACGTTTTCTGCACTAGTGAAAACACGGTTTCAATATCAAATAACCAACAACAATCAATAACAATTCAAGGGATACATTTATGCATTGTCGTAATTAAGATCCCAAAAAGCAACCATAGTATCAATTTCAAAAATAAATGGGAGGTTTATACCACTAACCTTAATGAAGAACGAAAATTCAATCCAATCGGACAGAAACGACTAATGTGCAAAACCAGTTATAAGGAACAAAAATGCAAGTGAGTCAACCACTAAGGAAGCCTCCATAACCTATTCACCGCTAGAGAGAAAATAAGAGAGAAGAACCTTTGTGCGTCGTTTCGTGAGAGAAGAAATAGGGAAGAAGATATTTACATAAAGGGATAAAAACAGTTTTATGTCGAACCATACATGATCCAACTTAAAACTCTTCATTTTATTTTCAAAACTGTCATTGCACTTTTTTTACCTCATGATCAAGGAGATCTGACGTAAATAGTGTTTTCCACTGGTGTTTTTTTAGTAATTTCTCTGCAAAATAATTTTTTACTTTTCTTTTCTTATTTAAAAAACACCTCAAGAAAAATATTTTGGTTGTAAAAATAATTATTTTTTATAAGATTAAAATGATTTCCATCATATCTAAACTTTTTTAAGACTTGACAAAAAGGAGATGTAGAGCATGGGAGCTTTGATGTTTCAAATCTATGGTGAAGGTTGAAGCTATGCTGCTTTTCGTTTGGGCTTAGTCTAGGTTGTTTAGAATCCTTGTAAAGATCATTCCTAGTCCCTTACACAAGCTTACTCAATCTATTTTAAAAGAGAAAAGTGTTTTGATAAGCAAAGAGAAAAACAACTGGTTGAAACCTCGAAATAATCGGTTGTTTGTCACTTAGCTTGTTTGAAGATTTTAAAACTCTTTTTGACTTGGTTAAATAACTGCCTAACCAATTCAACCAATTAAAACGACTTTTCAACCGGTTGATTGTGATATTTCATAACAGCTTTTTGAAAACCTATTAATCTGTTTTGGAAGTGAATCAAAAACTGTTTTGGCTCATAAATGCTGCCTAGAATGGCTAGTTTTGAGAGCTATAAATATGGCTTTTATTTTAAAACAAAATACACAAGTTAGATATCAAATACAGTGAGATTGAGATTGATTTCGAAAGAAGTTTTTCAAAAATTTGCAAGATTGTTGAATAGCTATGCACTGGTTCAATGTCTGATCATAGGAGCTTTCTGAGTCCTGTAAACTCAGGTGTAATGTGTTCCTTTCATGATTCTTGTATTTGCTCTTTCATAAATTTGTAAAGTGTGTGAAAATCCTGTAATGTCAGAGGGTGTTCTGACTAAAGGTGTGTGTAGAAAAGAGGGTGAGTGGTTCTTGTGGTTTCAAGATCACCTCTTTGTAGTTGTGTGAATTGTAATTTGTGATTGGTTACTAGTGGAACCTAGTGGTTGTTCTGGGAACGGATGTAGCTAAAGGATTGAGTGAACCAGTATAAAATTGGTTGAGTAAATCTCTCTCTCTCACTCCTTATAAATTGTTTGTTTTAATTTTGCTTTTGCTGCTGCTATAAACAACCGGTTAAAACGAAGTTTCAACCGATTGAAATTCTGCAAACAGTTTCTTCTACATTGTTTGATTGTTTTCCTTGATTGCTTAATCTGTGATTTGTGATAAAGTTTCATTCTTATTCAATCATTGCGAAAATCTTTTGACAAACAATTTATCTCCTTGTTTAAGCCATTAATTCTAATAGGAGACGCCACTAATGTTGATAAAAACAATAACTCTAATCAATGTCAACTAGAAACTAACCATAATTAAAAATTATCTCAATTCACATTAACTCTTTGACATTAAGAAAACCCTAACTATGTAAGCTAAGAAATACTACTATCCTACGTGATGTAGACCTAAATAACGGGTTTCAACATTAAGATCTTTAAAATAAGTCTAATAACCAAAAATCAAATCATAGAAACATGATATCCCCATAGGTTGCCTTAAAATTATTTACGTGACTATGGTAACTAATCTCAAAAGGTCAATATTTAAAATGATTTCTAGATTTGTGTTTTACATATGATATTAATAAAAGAATATGTACTACATGTTACGTATTCACACTTGGATGAGAAACTAAATTAGTTTTCAAATTATAGAATATTGGCCTTCTATCTAGTGTAGAAGTTGAACAAATAGCAGCTACCAAAAAAGAAAACAAGTTATTTTGACTCAAATACAAGAATTTGAGTAGAAAAAGTACAAGACGTATGTGCATATTGTGAATGAGGGTATCTCTTAAATTGCAAAGAATATAGTTTGAGTCGAGAAAAAAATGCACAAGTGTTGGATACCACTTTGTAATAAAAGTAGTAAAGAAAGAAAGCATCACACCAAAGGCAGTGTAGTATGTGCCATAAAAAAATCAATAAACAATTACTAGTTCAAATTGTAAACATTCTCTTATGAGTCTATTTAGTTTCTTCAAAAGAATTTATAAGAGAGAAAATATAAAAAAAAATGAAATTAATTTATCTATAGGTTGAAATTAACTACGGACAACTTATAAATAATTAAATTATATGAAAAAAAAACTTCTACAGATTTATCATATAGAGAAATCAATTTTTTTTTTCTTCTAAATCTTTCAATATGCTCATTTAAACATATCTGATAACTTACTAGAAATAAGTACATGAAACTAATGAGACTGAACACTATTTTTAAGAGCTAATAAAATTATATTAAATAGGAGATACAAAGTTACTTTTTTAGGTTAAACATTAATGGTGGACAGAAAATATCTGCAATTCCACTTCCACTTCCATGACGTAAATGATGAAGCTCAAAGTTTGCCTATAAATATAGAGTTGTCCCATAATTCAGAGCAATATCCCAGTAATACACTACAGAAATTTTTTTAAAGAGAAGATAACACTTAAAGTGAATATTCTTTCACTTTTAAAAGAGGATATAATTTATTTCTTTTAATATTTAGAGAGATATAATTTTCTTCGACTTACTAAAAATATTATTCTACTTTATTTATAATTTTTCTTTTATCTATTGGGAATTTTCTACATATTATATTAAGTTAAATCTTATTTCTCAACTCTAATTTTAACACTAAAATATTATGGTATTAAAAAATGAAATTGTATTACTCAAAGCTTATTTACAGAAATTGCGAGTTTATAATTTTTTATTTTTAAGTATAATTTTTTAAACAAAAGATATCTCACTAAAAAAGTTGAACTAATTTTAAATTTATTTCAATTCATTTTTACATACCTTTTTCAGAATAAAAAAATTATAAATTTAATTCTTAAATTTAAAACTATAGTATAATAATATTTTATATCTTTTTTATTTTACTACCACTAAAACCAATAATAATAGTGTGTTACCATAATTTTTAAAACAAAAGGATGTCTCATTAAAATTAAGTCGAAATGATTTTGAACTTTTCAAACCATCTTTACCTTCAACTTTCAAAATAAAATAAAAATCAAATTTAATTTTTGTCTTAAAATATAGTATAATAATATTTTATATTTATTACTTTTATTGTCATCACCACTAACAATAATAATATTGGTGTCCATCTTATTATTGTCATTATTATTATTGTTTTTTTTTATTATTATACATGATACAAGATATTTTCAGATAAGTTTATTTAAAATTAAAAATTAAAAATTAAAAATAATTTTAATAACTAAAATAGGGTAATAGAATTTGAATTTAATCAAACTTATAACTAAAAATCATGTAATTTTTATAATGCACTACAAGAAAAAAAGAGTTTTAATGGATATTTACTAGAGGTTAATATAACCATAGGAATTGATTTAATTAATGGAGGGTTTTTTAACATTCGTTAAGTTTCAAAGTTATTTTAAAACCTCAACAAAATAACAAAGTTTTTTTAACCTTCATTAAATTACAAAGGTTTATTTTAAAATCTTAGCAAGATAACAGAGATTTCCAAAAGTTTATTCTAAAACCTCGGCAAAATAACAGAGTTTTTTTTAACCTTCGTTAAATTCTTAAGATTTATTGTAGAACCTTAATAAAACACTTCAAAATTTTCAAACTTCAATAAATAAATATAACTAAATCTATTTATAAATAAATAATTAAAAACTATATAGTTTTAATATATTTTATATATTTTATAACTAAATTCTCTAAAATTTTGAAAGTGTAACTTTACACTACAAATAAGTTCTAAAGTTTCAAAAACTTATTTTAAAATATAAGCAAAAATAACCTTGGATAATAAGTATTTAAACAAGTATTTCAATAGTATGTACATATTTGTTACGATTAATGGTAGTTGGTTTATATAATTCCTAGCTTTTTTTATTACAAGCTCATACTTAAAAAACCTTGACTAATTTTGCTTTAACTTTTGATGTACGTATATTTTATGTGCAATTTTAGTTTTAGTTATAATTGTTAATCTTTAATTCTCATAATTTAGAAACATTTTAAATTAAGGCTTTATTTTAAAATTCATCCAATAATTAGTTCATTGTGAAAGTGAGAAGTGAAAAAGTTAATTTCTCCTTACAATATGTTCTAGCAATACTTGAAGCTCTCGTAGCCAAGAAAACACATGGTTTTGAAGCCCACATATGACAAATAATGTAATTATTAGGATATAAAGCAGTGATAAACACTAATTCCTAAGTTGGGGCAATAAGGTGATGGAAGAAGCAATATTGGAGTAAGAAGAAGAAAGTGTATTATTTAGTGTTTCTTCCATAGATATAATAAACATAATTGTGGCTGAATTATGATTCTTTGCTAGGCCTGCCGTCGATGGCCATTGAGAATGTGCCGGAAATTAGTGTGTCTACGGTGGAAGAGAGAAGTCAAGAGGATCGTTAGACATGGTGGAAAATGGGGTTGAATGTTATTTTAGACAGCAAGTCATTTTATGGAAATTTTGAAAATCATAGTATTTTACGGAAGTTCTTAAATCCATGGTATTTAATGGAGGTTTTGAAACTCATAATATTTTACGGAGGTTCTTAAACCAATGATATTTAACATGGTTCTAAAAGACTTTTCCTAAGGTTTAAAAAAACCTCAGCGAACACGTTCCCAAAAGATGGTTAAGCAATGGAAACTGTAACCCTGGGTAAATGACTTAACAGAGGTTTTAATCCTGTATAATGTATAAATAAACTCCATTAAAACCATTTTTTTTGTACTGATGTTTTGATAAATATTTTATAATATGAAGAAGGTAAATATATTCTGAATTTTAATTACTTTCAATTCAAATTATTTCAATTTTAAAAAATTTATTTAGTTAAAAAAAGTAAATTATTAAATTATAGTTTTTTTAATAAAGTATTTTTTCTTATAATGATATTTTTGTTGATATGTCCTCGTTGGAGAGTGTTCATGAGTCGGAAGATTTGTTACAATAAAATGACTCATTACCTATTGCTGACAAACGAGTTCCTTCAAACATCGTCTTTGATGATATGACCTTGCAAAATTGTTTGGATAATGTAGTGGCAGGGACCATGACTACTGCACCTGATGCAGATGTTGCTTTAGAGCCTGATGTTGTCGCTCATAAGTCTACTCTTTTGACTATTATGCCTGATGCATATGTTACTCTATAGCCTAATGTTGTTCCCTCTTCAGGTGTTACTTTGTTCCTGAAAGAATGTGAACTTGTTTCTAAGTATTTGACGGGTGAGGCTGATATGAGACAACCTCTTAGTGCTAATGAAGATAATGTTGTTCAAACTACGAGGAGACATGAATGTTTTAAAAAAAGTTTTAAGATGTCGGTTAAGAAGAAATGAGAGTCCTTCCTTTTTTAGGATCTTCATCTATATGTGTTGTTTTGGTTCTTTTGTTTGCTCCTTAGTTTCTCTTTGAGATTCTTTCTTAAAAGGTGTTAAAACATATGTTCTGATTGATTTAGATTTGAAGTGCTTTCTTATGTATGAGTTTTGCTCTAGTCCCTCAGACTTGTTTTTTTTTCTTTTTTTTTTTATAATACTTTTTTCGTGTAATGGCAAAGATGTCTAACATGAAGTTTATATAAAAATATAAAATTTATTTTAATATTAAATTATACTTGATAAATAAAAACTACTAGTTATTAATGTTTTTCATTATTAAACTTAAGTTGAAACTATTTTTCATTCGAAATTTACTTAGTTGTTTTTAGTTAGCCTTATTTTTGTTAATTAACATCGAATAAGGATATTTTAAGTTAATATTGAAAATAATTATTTCGGGTAAATTCTTCCTGCACCTCCATACCTTCCCCCTACACCTACATATTTTTTTTTTAATTTCATCAATACACTAGAACAAAATATAAAAACAAGGATCCTTTATTTAATGCGTTTTTATGGTCAGATGCTATCATTCAAAACCCGGTGACATTTTTTAAATTAACTTCATCTAAGAATGTGGCTATCAGGTAAATCCACATTCTTAAATCACAATGCTTTGTTTAAGAATGCGGCTTTACCTAATAGTCGCATTCTTAATACATTTTTTACCCTAACTCTGAAGCGCGCCACTTACGCTTTCATACTTTGCTTTCTTCTTGACACTTCGTTTTCTATCTGTTTCTGCTCTCGTGCTTCCTCTCTTCTTATGCGAGCCTTCATTGTCTTCTTCGTGCCATTGTAAGTTTTTTTCGACCTCTCTTTGTTCTTCACCATTGGTTTATATATATTTTTTCGTTTCTCTTAATTGTTTTTTTTTTTGTATTGCTCGAAGGTCACCACTTTTTCATTACCTGCTGTTTGAGTTTTCACTATGTCGTATTCGCTACTGTCGCATCCGCTGTCGTCGTCGTTGCTGCTGGTCTCACGTCACTCTTCACCACCACAGTTGCCTTCACGTACAAGGTTGGTGGTGTTTTAATTTTTTTTAATGTTATTAATTTGTTTATTTTTTATTTATTATAATTTTTATTTTATAAAATTTATATTATTTTTGTTTTTAGGTTAGAATGGAATTATTAAATTATTAGATGGTAGATAAATTTATATTATTTAATATTTATAATTAATTTAATGATTTTTAATTTGTATATTTAGTAATTATTATAATTTGTATTTATTATTAATTTATATTATGTTAGTTGTTAGTTTAAAATAGAATTATCGTGTTGGTGTTGAGTCCGAGGGTGTTTGACCCTCGACAATTGATACGTGTTGGTATTGAGTTCGGGGGTGTTCGACTCTCTACAAACGTGAGATAGAACACTCATTAGAAAACACCTGAATGACTATTGTAGAATATAATGGATCGAAATTGGATTAATTTTTTTCGCATAAGTGATGAGTATGAAAGAAGAGTAGAAGAATTTATACAATTTGTGCAACGTAACGCGGATAATAGTGGTCATGATGGAGCAAAGACTAGGTGTCTGTGCATTTACTATTTGAATGGAAGGATACTGAATGTTAAGAAAATCAGGGAGCACCTTCTATGTGATGGGTTTCTTCGATCTTATACACCTTGAACATGGCATGGTGAATTAATAAATTTACCACGTGTTTCCATAACTGATGAATATGTGGGGTCCACCATGGATGATGCAGTACATGATGATGTAGATGATGATGATCGATTGGAGAACATGATTTGTGATGTGGGAGCTGAGTATTTTGCAGAAGCACATGGATATGGAAGTATGTCAAGCCATGCAGAGACTCCATTGTATCCTAGATCAACTAACTTCACACGGTTGTCGGTGGTGTTAAGATTGATGAATTTGAAGGCAATAAATGGATGGACTGATAAAAGCTTCACGTAATTGCTTCAGTTGTTGAAGGATATGCTTCCAGAGGGAAATACTCTACCTAATCGTAATTA
>Ga0123342_1003208_pt1 | contig 26453 bp, 18 predicted proteins | sample Turbeawhitnodule_FD_89960 | JGI IMG/M metagenome (GOLD analysis project Ga0123342, IMG submission 89960) | Root nodule microbial communities of legume samples collected from Mexico - Turtle bean Mexico white nodule | ecosystem: Host-associated > Plants > Roots > Nodule | place: Mexico: Nepantla...
GATGGAGGAGAGGATATCATTAGAGGATTGGATATGGAAATTTGAATTTCTAATTATTTAATTTCTATGACTTGAATTGAACAATTTAACTTTTGTAGTATTTGTATGACCTTCTTTATTTGAGACTTTGAGGTTAGATGATTTGGTATATTATTAATTCTCATTCAGGACTAAATGTAGTTATTTACACTATTTTTTTTTTAATATGAAAGTAGACTCTTACGAGTCTACGAGTTGAGTCTACGGAGCTCCCACGAGTCTACGTAGACTCGTGAGTTTGACAACCATGGTAATGAGTGATGTACAAGTAAATACAAATCTTATCTTACAAGACAATTTTATACGGATGAGTTAATCTTAAACCACCTTAACAGAATAATAAACATTCCCTCTCAAGTTGAAATATAAATGTCAAATAGTAGTGAGGATGGTACATATGTTGGCTATTAAAGGATCCTATAAGATTTGGTTTTCCTGTCTCTATGTTTTTCCTTAGAGATTAGAAAAGTAGTCTTGATGATGCCAAGGGGGATCTTCACTTCTCTGTAATGAAGTGACAATTAACATTTATATATTTAGTCATCTTGTGTAAGATATGATTTGGAGTGTATATTATTGATATTGTTAGATATTTCTATTTATGTAATGGGTGTAACCCATATTTTTTGTATGTTTTTCTCTATATAAACATAACCCTATGTGTTCAATATACACAAGGAAATTTATCCTATTTTTTCTTTTCCTTTATTATTAATATGGTATCAGAGCAAACTAAGACAAAAGGGGATGAAGCACGTTGTGAGACACTTCTAGGAAAAGAACTATGAATGTGTTTCCCTAACTGACACGACTCACATTAAACTTGATAAATTAGACAAACTTGGAACAAGATGCTGCATTTTGGCAAGACCAAGATGACCCAACTGAGCATGAATGAGAGATGGAGAATCCATAATCTTACCAACATCTGTAGAAATCTGTAGGTGATAAAGACCATGAGACTCACATTTGGTGCCAATTATCTGTCCCGAACTTAGGTTCTATAAATAAACAGATTTTCTGGTAAAGGAAATAATACAATCAAGGGAACGAGTGAGACAATTAATCGATAATAAGTTAAATGGAGACTCAGGGACATAAAGAACATTATCAATAGATAAAGAGGGAAATAGATTAATTGTACCAACACCATGCGATGAAACCCTAGATCCATTGGCCATGGTAACCGAAGGTAAACAACCCATAGTAGACAGGGAAGAGAAAAAAAATTTATTAACAGTAATGTGATCTGTGGCACCTAAGTCTAAAACACAAGGGCCAAGGGAAGTAGAGTGAGTAAGGGCAACAAGAGATGTCCCTGTGAGTGCAACAAAAGGAGTAGAACTAGAGATCTAACAACCCTCATACCATTTGAGAAATTCATTGAAAATACCATGTTGTCCTGATGTGTCAAATGAAAGAGGACCCACAATAGACGTTTGTGAGGGAGTAGTTTGGACAAGAGGCATAGTGGCAGTGGAAGAAGCCAGAGATGACAAGCGCAGATCCAGTCGCCGACCAATTGGCAACAACGGTGACGACTGCAGCGGCTGGAAAACACCGGTGAACAGTGGGTTCACCAGAAAAAAAATGAACCCTAAACCTATGCCCTAGATACCATATTAATAATATCTAATAATATTTAACAAGGGGGATCTTCATTTCACTATGATGAAGTGACAAAACCTTTATATATTTAGTCATCTTGTGTAAGATATGATTTTGGAGAAAAGCTGATTGAAGCAAGTTCTATGGTACCTATCTTTGAAAATTTCAACTACCGAAGCAAATGCTTTTACCACAAGAGTTCACAAGTCATACTAGCCATATGAATTAGGAATGTAGGTGAACTTTCAATATAATGCATTTTATTTTTTGATAATATTGGAACATTATTTTGCCAAAATGAATGTAGCGGTATTTGTGAGACTATAACTATATGTTGGTAAATTATTTGCTTTTAATCATGTTATTTGAGGACTTGGAAAATGAGTCATATTTAATCACATTTTTGTAAATTGGAAAGATATTCACCAGCTTTCTTCACTTTTTAGTAACATGATGTGTTCTTGAAAGATATATTTGATTGATCTTTCCTGTAAAGATTGTATATCACCATTCTTTCCCACTTCCAATAATCTTTATCTATTTGATTCTTTTAAAAAATTAACTTGAATCAGTTGCTGGATGTATTTGTATCAGTTGTTTTCATCAGGGAGCGAAAATTGTGCACAATTTTCCAAGTCCTGGAATAAAATTGGTATGTTATTTAAACTTGACTCTTGGCATAATTTTTTTTTCTTTATGCATGTGATATATTGCTGTAGAAATGTTATCCTTTTCTACTTAATAGCATTTAATTTTCCTGAGTCAGTCACTTAGTCTTTAGGTTTTGAATGATATTGCTAGAAAAGCGAGAGAAATTTCCTTATCACAGTAAATTTAAGTTATATGAGAAATAAGCAAGCTTGTTTCTTAACAAGGAGAGAAAAATTTGCAGTTTCAGGTGTATCTTTCCCCTTATCTCTGTTTCTGTCTCTTTCTTTTGGAAGTTTCTATCTACAAAATAAAAGTCTGGATGTTAGTCTTTTGTTTTTTTGGTTGTGTTTCCTTCCATAAACAGTGATATTTTTATGGCACTATTCTTTATATCTTACATGATTTTATCTGTTTGATGTCCAAGCACTTTGTTATTTTAGTCACCAGTTCTAGGACAAGTTTATTCTCATGAATTCCTCTGCTTTTAGCTTCTTTATTGGATGTTGTTGCAAACACTGGTGTGGTGGAACTTGGTGAGAAGGAGCTTGCCATATATCTTGCTGATAAATCATCAACTGGAAAACCATTTTTTAGAAATGGTATGTGCTGAATACAGTCAAATTTTTGTTTCTGCCCTTCTGTTTTTGTAGGATCCCTATAAAAAATGAATGTTCCCATGTTTAAGTAGTTGTTTTGTTTGACCCTTCTGTTACATATTTATAAAACATTCCAATATAAGGAGCATTCTATACAAAACATGCAATTATAATTTGTAAATTCATTGTAAAGGTTGTTCCATTTTATCCAAATCAGACTTGTTGAATGCGTGCTGTTTCTGAGTATTTTCTTTTTTTGTGTGTACTTAATACATACTTGGGTTTGAGACTCGTGAGTATTTTTTTACAACAATCACGTTGCATCTATCCATGGATACCTGTGATAAAACAGATTTATTATTGGTGGTTTCCTTCTATGTTGATTAAATATAAATACAATATGATGATGGCCTTATAGTCAACTTAAAATAATAGTTTAATTTTTAGACAGCAAGCTGTGACTGGCCTAGATTTTTATGTAATGGGAGAAAAACACAATTACGTAATGATATTCCACAAAGTACCACACATTTCTGTATTTTGATGCTCAATCACAGCAAGTTTAAAGAAACTAAGCACACTAAATTCAGTTGTAATAGAGAAGAATTACTAACTCTTCAGAATTACATCTTCAATTCAATGTCAATATAATTTTCTTTCAATATGGTATTAAAGCATTCTGATCCATGGCCTAAAAAAATGTTCCACCAAATTCCCCTCTGCCACTTGCGGTGACTAAGGCAATGTCATTGCAAATTCACACAACTGCAACTAGCAGTGGTTCTGTCATCTCTATTCTGCTGCTAGCTCCAATCACATTTTCTCATAAAACTTCAGAGAATCATGTTGACAAAAATTCCTTGCTATGCACATAGTTTGCATAATTTTGTTGAAACTCCGAAAATTCTTCTTTGTTTTTTTTCTGAACAAGATCGTTATCTTAATCATGTGAATTAGATCAAATGTTTAGTCTGGTTACAATCTTCTCTTTCTAGCCCCATTTATGCTCTCTTTTTTCTCACTCATGAACTGCGACAACATGGTTATAAGAAGAGAACTATTTCAGATATAACATTTTCTCCATCTATAAATGTTGGTGAAACACCTATGCATTCTCAGTTTTCCTTCAATTATAACTTGGTTCGACTTGATAGCCATCTTCCCAACACATTGAGCAAGAGTTTGAAATTTAGCTTCTACACTAAGATGGGATACTCTCTTGTTTTTTGCTTCTCTAGGTCACCTGATTCTCTAAGAAACAACATATAGACTTTCTTTAAGAAACATTCAGTATCTAGAGGTGTATGTCAGTAAAAGAACCTTCATAGTTTGCATTAGTATATATCTTCAGGGCCAAAGTGTCTGCTTTCCTGAAGAGTAGCTCCTTTCCTGATCTTGGCTTCAAATACTAAAGAATTTTGTCAACTGGATCATGCAGAAAGTGACTCCTCACCTCCAAGTTAGACAACACTTGATTCAGAGTCAAAGTGGGTTGTCTTCAACATTTTTTGCCAAAGAATTTGTCTTTCTTCACATTTGGTTAGTTTGATCCCATTTTGTGGTGGTTCGTCACTTGGATCTTTAAAAGCTTTCATACTAGACATTAAATAAAAACACAAAACAAAGAAATAAGAAAGATTTAACCCTTGTCACTTTGATTCGTAACAAAGAGAACCTATTTGGTAAAAGAACCAAAAAAACCAGATGTACTCAAATCAGTGCCAAATGAGATGTCACTACCCTTTAAGAGGTCTTGATGACCCTGTTTGTGACACCGGCAAGTGGGCTTTTCCAGAAAAAACATGTGGACTGCACGTGTAGATATTGGTGGTGGTGAGTGATGGTGTATGACAACTATACTAACGATGCAACTATCGGCGTTGTGATTGCCAGAGTGGGGTACACCTTTTTGGCCCACCAACAATCTCAATGACAATGACAAAGCGATGGTGGCTTTTGGTAACGTGGTAGTAGAAATAGTGCTCCTAAGACTAGGAGCTCTAATTAGTAATATGATTTTTTTGAGTTGGACATTGCCAATACAGCATAAGTCAACATGTATAATATGTCATTTAGTGTTGTTACTAGAGATGCATTATTAGAAAAGGGGTTAAGTTTTTTAAATTGCCATTAATTCTAATGTCTAATGGACTTACAAATGCCTGTTTGTGTCTTCAATGGTAGATGGCTGTTTTAAGTTTTCATGATAAAGATCACAAGTGCCTTGTCTTGACGTATTGAAAACATTTATCCAGGTGTTCCATCTCTTATTGTCATTCCTGCAGGATGTAGATCTCCTAAATGTATGACGAGGTGAGTTTTATTATGAAACCAAGGGTTCACTTGAGATTAGACTATTAGAATTTTGATTTCTTAAACTTTGCTAACCTATGTTAATTCACACTTAAGTTGGATTGGTAGGTCAATACTCATTATTATATCATGTGTCTAGTCTACTTGCATTAGTCATTTCTACTACATGGAATTACTATAAATTGTTTTCTTGTGTCAGATTTAATGGCGAGCTTAGTGTTGATAAGGTTACAAATTGGTTCGCAACAACTATAGTGGATTTACCTCAAATTAACTACTACTCAAGGGAATCTTTGGTAATTTGTCTAAACTTGTTAAAAATATGATTTGATTATGCTAGAAATATGATTTGATTACATTAAATAGAGATATATGATATGATTTGATAGGAAAATATCTTATCAAATATTTCCCATGGTTAGGTATTGTTTTTTCTTCCTTATTATTATATCTCTTCTTCATTATGAATGAGAGTGCTCATATGTACATATTACACAATTACAAACAATCCTCTTTGTATGGTATCAAATATTTAGGTTTTTTCCCTTCTTTTTTTTCCTTTGCACATTGCTTCAACATTGTCTAGTCCACCGCTACCTTCTTCGGCTTGACCCATCAACGACGTGGCACATGACTAGAACTACCATCCTTGGTGACTAGTTCTATCCTCGAGGTTGTTGCCCCACCACATATTTTGGTGTGTTGCTTTTCTTTTGAAGTGCACCTTCTTTTGGTGACTATTTTTTTGGCTATTTGATTCAACATGGTTTTCCATGATTGTTCGTGGTTGTTTTGATGTGTTTAATGTTCCCTTTATTCTTGTGAAAATCTCACCAGAACAACCAGCTACACCACTTGGGCTGCTGCTATCCATTTGTGGTTACACAAGGTCACTTGACCACAAAAGTCCACCAATCAAGACCATTGGAAGCATATTGATGCGGCTTTGTGCCTTGTTCTCTAGTTTTCCCTTGCTCCCAACCTCTAAGCACAGTTCTAGGTTTTTCATACTTGAGTTGATGTGTGGACAAAGGCCACGAAACTATATTCTAATGATTTTCATTGATTCTACATTGTCCTCACTAGCCTAATGAACATTAAATTGGAAAACACGGACATACAAACATTCCTCGATAAACTTGATTTCTTCATTGCAAAATGTTCTGTTCTTATGTGCTTGCAATGATGCAGAGACATTTCACAACCAAGGACAGTTCTTCAAGGTTGTTGCTTTTTGTTATACTACCACTCTTCTGTTCCAAATCAGATTTTAATGGGATCCTCTACTCCTACCTACTCTATATTCCAAGAGTAGTTGTTGTGTCTCTTCACTCCACATATGTTTGGATTCTCTTTCACATCTAGAGGGGATTCTTCTGCCCTTGCCTTGTTTCAAAATCATCCCAACATGGAGGATGTGGTGGTTGTGAATGAGATGTGGTCTTCATTACAACTAATTTAAGAATTGGGGACTTATTGAAGCTTAGTGTCAAACCAAAGACAGGGAGCAGTCCCCGTTAGTCAATGTGGCCCAAGTCACCACTCCACCCAAAGGAGCATTCTTTCATACTAGATATTGATCCAATCTAAAATTAATCTTTTCTGAACTCCCCCCAAAACTACAATATAAGACCTATTTATAGGAATTACAACAACCTTTAACAAACTCTCAACTAACCCTTTTCTTTTTCAATAATACACCTAAAAAAGCTTTTCCCCTTATCAACATCTGACATCATTCCTAACATATTTGCTTCCCTGCCATATACTCTTCCTTTCCATTTATTGGAAAAAGATCCCAACTGATCTTGCCATTTGCATTGGCTGATCTAGAAATTTTCTTTAGTGGGTTTGATAAAACGATGTATAATATTTTCAGAAGAGAAAAGCATTACAAGCTTTTACAAAATACACAATGTGATGCAAAAAAGTCCAAAATGTTGTATTTTTTTATTATAATATTAGAAAGGTGAAGTGGTAAAATTAGTACTAATTTATCCTCTTTTTTTTTTTTTTATCTCATTTACCTTTTTAAATTCATTTAAAAAAATGTCATAGGGGGAATATTTCTTTTTGGGGGAAAATTCAAAGTTATTAAATATATTTATATTAGAAAAATCTTGTGGGGGTAATTAGCCCCATAAATTAACATTCAATCTAGAAAAAAGAGTCTCTTGTTTGGTTTCTCCCTTTGACTCTTTTCATCCACTTTGACAGCCCAAATTCGGGCAAATGTACATCTTTCTTTTCTATTTCGTTTTTCAAAAGCTTCTCTGTAATACGTTCTTCAAAGCTTCTCTTTAATAAGCTTTTTTCCAGCTCAATGAAAACTTCGTGTACATCTTTTAATTTCCTTTTACATTTCTTCATCAACCTTGTAAATAGATATATTGTTGATTTGTTTCCGTGGCTGAACCTAATTGGTTATCTGATGTATGAATCCTATCGAAATATCATAGTATGGCTGAGGCTTTTGTGGGGATATAGTTCTCTGTCTCCCTTAATCCTATAAATAGACATTAAAGTGTTTCTACTTTCATCTGGCCTTTCTTAAACTTCATTACCAAATTATCCAGCATTAAAGAATCACATCTGTCCATGTCATAAAAACTTAGCATTGTTTTATGTTAGAAGTTGACTGCCTAACACAACCTCCATTTTATCTAGGCTCAGGATCTGCTATGTAAATATTTGACACAATACACAGAAAGGGTGGAGTTTATGAAGTAATAACTAATTAACCAAAAACAAAGGGAATAAGTGATAGCCAAATACATGATAATATTCTTTTTAATTTAGTCTTTAGCTTATAGAAATAGTTATATTCTCGATATTGACCAATTCTGTTGTTGTTCTTAGAAAGGGTGTTTTTAACATATTGAATATAATTTTTGTTTGGTATAAGGACAACTGAACAAAGGATTTACAATTCATGGCATATCTAATGAATTTGACAACTAACTTTTATTGGGTTATCTTACTTTCGTTGTTATTGTCCAACTAACTTGATTTTCTTTTGGAATATAAATTATCTATTGAGAGTTTCAATGTTTACTAAGAGTAATTGGAATGCCACTTCCAAAATTTCAGGTGCCAAATTTTCTTGGTAAAACTAGCCATCATAAGGTACAATTACATTGCTCTTCTATTATCTACATATTTTGCTCTCTTATGCTTTTTTTTTCTATGATTTTCTTAGCACAAATATCATTTATATATTTTCCACCTACTAGTCAACTCCTTTACTTTCATCTTACATTTTTATAGACTAAAGTTTTAATGTTTATCTAAGTAGCTAATTCTTTGAGGAAAATTATATTTTAGGAATCCTTACTGAAAATATTTCCAATTACGGAAGATGAGCAGTTAATAAATTAAAAAAAATTGTTCATTAATTCGAAATATATGCTAAACACTTCATAACACAATTTTCACATTTTTGTGTGGATATTTTGCTGGTGCAACTGATTGAGGTTAATGAGAAGTCAACTTTATTCAATGTAATGCTTACAAATGGCTGTAAATTATCTGTAAACTGCTGCTCAGTTTCCTTGCTTAGTAATTGCAATTTGTACAGTTTTCATTAACTTAAAAATATGGCATGAAAAGTAGTGGTCAGTCAATATTTTTGTTCAGTGGTGTATTATTCTTTTTGAGCATGTCGTTGAAAACACATTAACCACTTTTCTTCTGTATCTTAATTTTTCTGCCCTTATTCTAGCCAATGAACAACAACTACTGTTACACACTATTACATGTTGTCTTGTGGCAGCAATAATGCATTTAATATGTTTAGAAATTGGTCTTCTACCATAATATCCGTAAGCAATAATTTTGTAGTCATGAATTGTGACATTTAGTGTGTGTGCTTGGTTGACCTGAAATTATGCTGGTAGAAAATGGTGGTATGAAAGGTTTGAAATAAATATTACGTATGTTTTTGTTTTGATTAATCTTGGAGAAGATAAATCCTTTTGGTTTCAACTGCCCTGTTTATACTCTTGTTATACAACTTTTTTCCTCCTTTGCAATTAGCTTGTAGATGATCAAAACATAATTTTCCACCTCTGGGCCAAGTTTCAAGGTTAAGGAAAATTTGAAAGTTAATTCTTATCCACTCCATCGTTCATCCCATTATGAGATACACTTTAAACCTTGATAAGAGCATAAGATATGCAAATACCATTGGGGAGAGAGGGGACAATGTGGAGCTCTGAGGGAAAGGAAGGATCAAGAAAAAGAATGTAAGAAGACATCAAAATAAATGAAATCAGGGGGGGTTGGGGTTTGTCATGCAAAAATTCTTCCAAAAAGAAGATGAATAGCTCATACTTGGGGGAGATTTGCACATTGGGACCCTTGATCTTCTGGTGACCAAGTTCTACTTCATTCTGTTTTTTCCTGGTGCCCAATGTGGATTTGGGTGCGGGATACAATTTCCTTTCTGAAGTATGAATATTGTTGCAGAATTTGAGTTGAAGAGATATACAACACCTCAAGAGGGTGGACAATAGTAAAATTGTTTGTTGGTCTTGATGGTATCCCTATGGAAGTTTTGAAATTTGTAGGAGAATAAGGTATCTTTTGACTCACTAAGCATTTAACGAGATCTCGAGATCTAAGAAAATGCTAGGTGAGTGGAGGAGGAATCCTTTAGTTCTTATATATAAGAACAAAGGAGACACTTCAAATTATTTACACTACAAAAGTTCAATCTATTTTGGAGAAATAGTTGTCATCTTTACGAGAGAGACTTGCTAGAAAAAGAACGATTATTTCCTGGAAATAATAAATTCCCTAACACCCACTTAATCTTGTTTACATGCCCTGATTGAGTATATCTATACTTGAATTTATCTGTTCTAAGGTTTACTTTTTGTGGGTCATTGCTTATAGGTAAAAGTCCTCTTTTTCTCAACATTTGGTGAGCGTGCTGCTCCATTTATACGACAAGCAGCTAAAGACTATTGGGCTTTTGCTTCCTTTGCATTCATTCTCTGGCGGGAAGAGGAATCTTCCTATTGGTTGGGAGCGTAAGTTACAATTTTCAGAAAATCTGAATCAGGAAAGCAGTATTCTGCATTACGTTTTCTGTACAGAAGACAATGGTCCTATGAATATTGTTATATTCACCAGCCTATTGGTTCATTGCTTGATCTGGCATTGAAGTGTTGAATTTATTTTGGTTTATCTGTTTTTAAATTTCAGATTTGGAGTGCATTCAGCACCAGCTATTGTATTTCTTAAAGACCCAGGTGTCAAACCTGTGGTTCACCATGGTCTGTTTCATCTTTTGTCATGTTACCTCATTACCATACGAATATACGTTTGCTCTTTCATTGAACTGGCTATCTATGCATTGTGTATTGCAGGTTCTGTCAACAATTCAATTTTTTTGCAGTTGATGGAAAATAATAAACAGCAAGGTAGATGCAAATTCATTGTTCACATTCTCATGTTTGATACCTATAATATTTCCTAATTGAAAAATTATTCACCTATAATTTTTAAAGGTGGGTTGAGAAAATATGGTGGAGTCTTTGCTTATGGGATTAGTGCACTAACTTTAATTGACAGTTGAAAGATGTAATCCTAAAATAGATGGAATTAACTTCTACCTAAATTGGAACAATGCAAACGTTTTCAGAGAACAAATATGATACTTGACTCCTGTATGACAATACATTCTAAAATGTCCAATATTATGTAGGCAACTAATTTTTGTCCTTAAGACATGTGCCTTTGGGCATTTTCTTGTCAACTTCTTGTGACTAGGAACTACCTAGTGATTAATAGTTTTATCTTCATATAACAAAAAATGCTCCTTGAATTTTTATATAGATTAGTTTATCCTTGTGATGCATGTGTTATTCTATTCCAGGCATTATTATTATTAAGAATAAATAAAGAAAATAGATATAGGATTAATATCCTTGTGTAAAATACACACATAAGATTGTTTATTTATAGATGGAAATAATAACAAAATAACATAAGAGAATAACAAAACCTATGAGCTAAACTCGTTACATTTAACACCCTCCCTGAAGTTGGTGCATACAAATCGTAGGTACCTAGCTTGTTACAAATATAATCAATTCTAGGTACCTGTAGAGATTTAGTGAAAATATCTGCTAATTGATCATTTGAATTAACAAACTTAGTCTTGATGTCTCCATATACAATTTTTTCTCAAATGAAATGACAATCAATCTCAATATGTTTGGTCATTTCATGATAGATGAGATTTGAGCTAATATGAAGATCAACCTGATTATCACGGTGTCATTTGAGTGACCTTTCCAAATTGCAATTCTTTAAGTAACTGTTTAAGCCATAAGCTCACAAGCAGTTGAGACCATAACTCTATATTCTGCCTCAACACTAGATCTTGTCCCAACATTTTGTTTCTTGTTCTTTCAAAAAATCAAATTATCACCCATAGAAACACAATATCCGGAAGTGGATCTTCTATCAAATGGAGATCCTGCCCAATCAATATCTGATTAACATACAACTCTAGTATGATTATTATTACTATAAAGAAAGCCTTTTCCAGGAGAACCTTCCATGTCTTTCAATATAGGAATGACTGAATTCCAATGATCAACCCATGAAGAATTAAGGAATTGACTCACCACACTAACTGCAAATGAAATATCAGGATGAGTAATAGTAAGATAGTTCAATTTTTCAACTAATCTTCTGTATTTCTCAGGATTTGAGAGAGGCTACCCTTGATTAGGTAGGAGTTTGACATTAGGATCTATAGGTGTGTCAACACATTTGAATTCATTAATCCAGTTTCCTCCAAAATATCCAATGCATACTTCCTTCGAGAGATAACAATACTATTGTTGGATTGTGCTACCTCAATCCCCAAGAAATATCTGAGTTTGTCAAGAGTGTGGGTTTGAAAGTGGTGACAAATATGTTGTTTTATTTGAGAGATGCCATGATGATCACTATCTGTAAGAACAATCTCATCAACATATATTACTAGATAGATACATCCATCCTTTTTGTGACGGTAAAAAATTGAATGATCTCTCGTACTATGAGTCATACCAAATTGTTGAACAACACTATTGAACTTTCCAAACTAGGTCCTATGAGATTGCTAGAGGCCATATTGCGAAGATGACATATCAATCCAGAAGACTCCCCTGAGCAACAAAAGTCCATATAAATTTCTTCCTGCAAATCCCTATAAGAAAATCATTTTTAACATCCAAATGATGAAGATGCCATCGTTGAAGAGCTGCTATGATTTAGTAAGCGAACAAAAATCATCTTAGTCACTGGAGAAAATGTATCACCATTGTTTAAACCAAAAATTTGTGTACAACCTTTAACTACAAGATGAACTTTGAGACAATCAATAGTACAATCAAAACCAACTTTTATAGCAAAAACTCACTTGTAACCAATAAGAGATTTCCCAAAAGGTAAAGGAACAAGTTCTAGAGTTCCACTGCTTTGAAGAACACTTATTTCATCAAGCATTGCCTGACACCGACCAGGATGAGTTAAGGCATCGCCTACCAACTTTGGAATGAACACAAAGGAAATAGACGAAAGGCAGGTATGAAAAGGTTGAGATAGTCAATGATAGCTTAAAGCAGTATAATGTGGAGAAGGATTATGGGTAGAACGTATACCTTATTGGAGGGTAATGGGAAGATGAGGTTCAACTATTGGAGCCAGAAGGGGCGCAGGATTTGGCACTGGAAGAGAGTCATCCGGTGGATGATGAGAATCTAACGACAACTACAAACTTGAAGAGATGGTGGAGGAGGGGAATCTTTAGCTATATTAGACATAACAAAAGGACCAAAGACAACTGGAATATGTACTTGATCTGATTAAGACACATATGGAGAAGATGAAGACTTAAAATAGAAAGAAGACTCAATGAAAGTGACATTTGCAGAAATGAAATAGCAGTTAAGAGAGGTTGGGAAACATTTATATCCTTTTTGAGATCTAGTGAACCTTAAAAACACATTTGTAACCTAGCAGATACCTTATCAAGATCAGGACAAAAATTGTGGACAAAGCATGTAAACCCAAAAACTTTAAGTGGTAAGTGATGAAGAGGTTCTTGAGGAAATAAAATAGAATGATGAATTTTATTCTCTAAAACAGAAGATGACATGTGATTAATTAGATAACATGCACTAAGAACAACATCATCCCAAAAATGTTGAGGAACATCACCAGGAATTAAAATAGTGTGAGTAGGTTCAACAAGATGTCTATTCTTGTGCTGAACAACCCCATTTTTGTGAGGAGTATAAGCACATGAGATTTGATGAAGAATATCATGAGATTTCATAAAAGTGGTAAAAGAATGAGAAAGATACTCACGAGCATTATCTTTGCGTAAGGTTCGAATCGAGATTCCAAATTGATTTTTAATTTCGTTATAAAAATATTGAAATATAGAAAACAATTCAGAACGAGTTTTCATGAACTTTATCAATAGATAAAGAAGGAAGGAGATGAATAGTACCAACACCATGAGATGAGACCCTAGAGCCATTGGTGATGACAACAGATGGTAAATAACTGGAGGTAGACTGAGAGGAGAAAAAAGATTTATTACCAGTAATGTGATTAGTGGCACTTGAGTTGAGAACCCAAGGACCAAGAAAACTGGAGTGAGTGAGACCAACAAAAGATCCTCATACTATTTAAGAAATTCATTGAAAATAGCAGGCTAGCTTGGGGTATCAGATGAAGTGTCCATAGTAGAAGGTTGTACTGGAGGAATTTGGACAACCGCAATAGATCTAGGAGGACGACCATGTAAGACATAACACCTGTCATTTTTGTGGCCAGGTTTGCCACAATGGTTACACTTGTGCTAGACTTTGCCCGACTTGTAAGGGAGAGTGCGGTCATTATGTTGAGAGACTAAAGCAGAAGAGTCATCAACAAGAAAAGGTATATCAATGGTGTGTTTACTTGGCACACGCAGAAGGGTAGAATAAGTGGAAGTAAAATTGGGTACAACATGGGATCCCAAAATCTGATCACGAACATGAGAATAATCATCATGAAGGCCAAGTAAGGCTAATAACATGAAGAACTTGGACCTTTGCTTTAGTTCTCGAGAAGGAGTGGAGGCAAGAGACAATAACTCATTAAAATCATGAAGAGCATGACGTTTACCCATATATTCCGTCATTGTTCCATCGAGACGTTTGGGAGCAACAACGGTTAAGAGATTTTGACACACCATAAAGTCGTTGAGTATCATTGGTGTATAATAATTTCGCCTATGCCCAAACTTATGAACACGTCTCATTAGCACGAAAAAATTGTTTTAAAGATGAGTGAATGATAAATTTAATAACAATGCATAATTGAGCATCAATCAATGTTGTCAAGATCACGAGCTAGATCGACGATCTTATGATCTTTTGAGAAGAAAACATGCTAGATCGTGGGTTGGATCGGAATCTGTCTAAATCGAAGCGATCCAACGATTCATGGTTGGATCAAACAATCTTTAGGCCTCCACGATCCTTGACTCGGCCCAAAACAAAATTGAAAACCCAATAAAATCCAGAAACCCTAATTTGAAAACCCAGACACCCTAATTTGAAAACTAAACCTTAAGATCAGAACCTGTGGAGCTCACGCTGTGTTTCACCACTGCGCACGCTGCTTGCACCTAATCTTCTGTAGGAATATAGGATTAATGTCCCTTGTGTATATATACACATAGGGTTCTTTATTTATAGATGAAAATAATAATAATAGAATAACATGATAGAATAGTAGAAACTATGGGTCAAGTCCGTTACATTTAACAATTATTATTAACTTGTTTATATAATGGTAAATTTTTGTTCACCAATTTTGCTTTCAGAGCTTCGACAACTAAGGAGTGTGACATCAATGGAGCTAGGTTGTGATCCCCATGGCTATTCTCGTGCTGGTTATGATACAATGATATGGTATTGTGCTATCGTGGTTGGAAGGCCAAGTTTGGAGCTGAACAAAATGCGTGAAGTATGTTTTCTTAGTCTTGTTTTTGGGCATAATTTGTTTACGTTGAGAATTGTGCTAATTTTAGTTCCTGTTATTAGTAGGATATTAAGTGTACTACTAGAAACTGTTAGAAGATTCATGAGATCATTACTTTATGATTGGAACTCTATATATAAAGGTTGAGGTAGTGTTTCAAATCATTCAATTGAATAAAAATCTTTCATTTTATTTAGTAGGGGGACTAAGGAATCCTTACTATTTATTTTAACATGGTAACTCCACTAAGCAATGCTGATCTTTTAGACTTGCTTGATGAAGTCGCCTTCATGGTCAGAATATCTCTAGTGGGCTCGATTTATCATACACACATTAGAGGGTACGACTAGACTCAACCATATTGAAGGAGAGGCCATATCGTAGAATAATCCCAATTTCCAGATTTGGGAGAATGATGAATCACGAATTATTACATGGTTATGGGGATCCATGATTACAGAAATTAGCATAAATTATATGTTCTATTTCAGTGCCCATGAAATTTGAAAAGACCGTGCAAATACTTATCCCATGCGACAAGACATCTTTACATGTTACGAGTTATAACACATGTGCCAAGTAGGGCACTCTCTTTATTTCCGAATATTATGGAATGTTGAAGGGTCTATGGATTGAGTTGGACCAATATCAAATTTTGTAGCTTGATAATAATAGAGATGTTGTCACTCTGGATAAGTTCTTTGAGCTTAGATATTTCAGTTCTTATCAGGATTGAATCCTAAATATGACTCTGTTAAGACAAATTCTTGGGAAAGAAATACATCTCTTTCTGAAGTCTTCTATATCGAGGTGAGAAGAGTTGTCGAATGGTCATGATGAATGGGCCCTCCACTGAATGAGTTGCCATGTTTTTTAGAAAGGCTTCCAAATCTGGGACTTCAAATCCTACAAACATTAAACTCAACTCAAAAGGTAAAGAGGATCGTTGGTGCATTGTAAGAAATCTGGCCACACTAAGGAGACTTGCTTCAAGCTACATGGAAAGGAGAAAACTCTCAATTGTCCAGAGGAATTAAAAGGAAAGCCTTCAAGGAAGGCTTATTAGGGTAATTTCAAATTCTAAAGATCTGGGCAAGACTTCTTCATCCTCTTCATTGGAAGAAGGAAAGCGTGCACTACATGCTGAAATTGAACGTCTAAAATCTTTCATGGAGTCTATTAGTAAGCCAACTTTTGGTACTTGCTCTCTAACCATGATTGGTAAGAACTAGAATTCTTCTTTTAATGTTTCTAAAACTTTATGTAAGGATTCTTGGGTTCTAGACTCTGATGTGAGAAACCATATGACTCCTGATTCATCTCTTTTAATATCATATGTTTCCCTTTTTGGTAACCTCATTACCATTGTCAATGGGACTCACATCCCAATGTTTTTTATGTTCCAAAGCTTTCTAATAACTTTGTTCAAAAACTTACTCATGACCTACACTGTTCTGTAACCTTCTTCCCACTGTGTTTTTCAGCATCTTGCCACGGGAAGGACCATTGAAATTGTTAAGGAACAGAGAGGATTGTATTGCTTTAACAACTTGGAAACTAAGAATAGTATTAGTAGACAAATGACTACCTCTTGTCTCCAGTTTTGCACTGCTTTTGAGTCCTCTCAAATTTAGCTTCTCTACTGTCTTCTAGAATGTCCATCCTTATTTTTCAAAGGATCTGATAAGTTATTTAAATGTGATGTATGTCAAATTTCTAAGCACAATCGTGCCACATATCCTCATAGTAATATCCTTTTGATTTGGTTCATTTTGACGTTTGAGGGCATGCATCAAATTCTAGTATATCTGGTGCTCAATTTTTGTCACTTGTTTTGATGGCAATACCCATATTACATGAATTTTCCTCATGAAAGAAAAATTTGATGTAAACCTTATTGTCGAATTCTTCCATATGATAAGAACACAATTTGGAAAGTTGATTAAACACTTGTGTTTTGCTGATGGGATGGAATACATAGCTCATGACATATCTAAATTCCTTTCCCAAAATGGTTTTCATGAATTCACATGTGTGGATACACACAACAAAATGACATTGTTGAAAGAAAAAATAAGCATATTTTAGATATAAAATGGGTACTTTTCCAAATGTCCTTATCTCTTATTGGGGCGAGGTTGTCCTTATTGTTGTCTGTCTTATTAAGCGATTATCCTATCGTGTTCTAGATGGTCTAAGTCTCATTGAGTCCATGTTTCCTTCTTTCCATCTATTCCTGTTCTCCTTAGTCTTCATAGTCGGTGTTTGAATGTGATGTGTTGTCCATTTTCATAGTTAGTTTTGTGGAAAATTAGATCCCAAAGTTGTTAAATGCATATTCACTGGTTATGCATCTAATAAAAAGGGATATCGTTGTTACTATCCTTCGAATTGAAAGTTCTTTTACCTCCATGGAGGTTACTTTTGATGAAACTAAATCTTTTTACATGCAGTGGGAGCGTTCTTTTGAAGTTGATTCTTTTGAATCTCTTGAGTCATCTTTTCCCCCTTTAATATAGGAACCTTATCATACTGATAGTACTTTTGATACTTCTCCTGATACATCACGTATGGATGTCACTGAAGCTACTCTTAACAAGAGCATCATTGTTCCCACGTCACGAGAAATTAGTCGCCAGAGAGTTTCTACAATACCAGAGGAGACAAAAGCAACCAAACCTGATCCAAGAACAACTCCAATCATATGAGCCAGGGGTAAATGCTTCTTCTAACATCCTTGAATCTTTGGAAAATTCCTTGAATAATAATTGTGAACCTGACCTTGAAGACCTGCTCATTGCCTTGAGAAAAGGAATTAGATCTTGTACTAAGTATCCTATTGCTCATTTTTTGATCACTAAACACATTTCTATGCAGCCTAGAGTTTTCACTCTGCCATTGATGCAATTAGGGTCCTTACATTAGCTTAAGAAGCACTGAAGGATGAGAATTAGGTTCAAGCCATGAATGAAGAGATGAGTGCCTTAGAAAAGAACCAGACATGAGAAATTGTTGATAGGCCACTGGATAAAATGGCAGTGGGATGCAGATGAGTTTATAATGTAGAGTATAAATCTAATGGCACATTAGATGGTTACAAAGTAAGGTTAGTTGCTAAAAGATATACTCATTTATGATGTTGATTATGAGGAGGCATTTGGTCCCATGGAAAAGATGAATATTGTTAGAATCATTCTCTCATTGGCAACTTATTTTGGTTGGGAATTGCAACAATTTGATGTGAAAAATGCTTTCTTGCATGGACATTTAGAGGAAGAAGTCTACTTAGAAATTCCTTTAGGTTTTAGGTCTAATGAAGAAGGGAACAAAGTATGCAGGTTGAAGAAAGTCTTGTACGAACTCAAGCAGTCACCCCGTGCTTGGTTTGGTAGAACTCAGGTTACGATCTTCAGGAGGTATCGATAGAGTCAAGGTGACCATACTCTGGTCATCAAGCATTTCTCTAAAGGTAAACCTACTCTAGGTCTATGTTGATGATATGATTGATGTAGGAGATGATGAGTATCATAAAAGTATCTTGAAAGAAAATTGCTCAATTTGCAATGAAGGATCTGGGAAAATCAAAGTACTTCCTTGTGATAGAAGTAGCTTACTTGAAAAAAAGCATCTTCATCTCCCGAAGAAAGTATGTTCTTGATCTTCTCAAAAAAATAGGTAAGATTGATTGCAAGACCATTGAAGTTCATATAGAACAAAGCCATAGATTTGGGGATGATGATTGTGAATAAAGGCCAATATCATGGGAAGCTCATTTACTTAGCTCACACCAAATTTGACACAACCTATGTTGTGCATGTAGTTAGTCAATTCATGCATGATCTAAGGGAGAGATATTTACAAGTTGTGAATAGAAATCCTTCAATATTTGAAGACAAGTCCAAGAAGGGGATTATTGTTCAAGAGGAATGAAAAATTAAGAATGGAAATGTATATTAATGCAAATTATGTAGGGTCTATCACAGATAGGAAATCCACCTTAGGATATTGCCTGTTCTTGGGTGGAAATTTGGTGACTTGAAGAAGTAAGAAACAAAATGTTGTTGTAAGGTCTAAAGCAAAGGTTGAATTTCGAGCTTTGGCACATCGGGTGTGTGAATTGTTGTGGCTGAAAATTATTCTAAATTATCTTAAAGTGGCATGTGAAGAATCTATGATTCTTTATTGTGTTAATAAGTCAACTATTAACATTACCTACAATCCAGTTCAGCATGATATGACCAAACACATATAGATAGATCAACACTTTATTAAAGAGAATCTGGATAGTGGCCGGATAACTACTTCTTATGTCCCATTTGGGCTTCAGTTAGCAGATCTGTTTACAAAAAGTTTTTCCACTGAAAGATTTCATGATCTCACATACAAGCTGGGAATGATAGATATCCATTCACCAGTTTGAGGAGAGTGTTGTTAGTTAGTAAGATATAAAGTATACAACTAGGAGCTGTTAGAAGATTCTAAGAATATCATTACTTTAGGGTTAGAGTTCTCTATATATAGAGGTTGATGTAATGTTTCAAATAAATCAATTGGATAAAAATATTAATCCTTTCAAGTGTTCCTTATAAAAGTCAAATCACTATTATCATATATATTTGATACTTTGGGTTTTCATTGGTTCCTAGTAAAGTAAACTTGGGGGCTCTAGTCTAGTTTTCAAGATATATGCATAATCTTAAGAAAATGACGTTTTTTTACACTTTTTTGCATTTTTATTTTTTACAGCTTCAAATTTGGCAGATTTGTAATTCAGTTCCATAGACTATGTGCAGGGTCCAAGAAACATTTTTTAAGCACAGCCAAGTGGATGCATCATCTGATAATCAATCCTTAACTCCAGCTGTGGATGCATTTAAAAGAAGGCGGCTGACATTTGCTTGGCTTGATGGTGAAAAGCAAAAGGTAATTGTTTTCTTTCATTTGAATGATTTATATTTTTGCTTGTCATTCTAAATTAATTATTCTTCTTTTTGGTCAGAGTAAATTTCATAATGCTGATGCTTGACATTAGTGATTGAATTAACAAAACGTTTTAGAAAACTCTTTTAAGAATGCCAATTTCATTTGACAATGACCGAAGGGCATCAAAGCAAAAATTATTCTAAATTTCTGCCCTGACAGCATCTAATCTGCAAGATGATGGTGTATAATACCTCAATTTGGACTAAACCTGTCCCATGATCTATACTGCTAAGTCATTCGAATGCTTTATTATGTATATCCATCCAGATTTTTAGCACAATATAATGTCCAATTATAAATATTCATCCAGGTGGAACTTATCTTTTTAGTATGATGTACTTGTTTTGTTAAATATAAAATGTATTATTTTTGTGCTATTATATGTGCACAGAGATGGTTTTGTTCACTAGCCTAAAGTCGCTTGGGGTCTTGGTATTGCCCTTTTTACTGGAAATTATGGAAATAGGGGTTTGAAAAGGCATAGGTTCACATGTTCATTGTAGAGGATTTAAAAGGGTTCTTATTACAGTTCTGCCTCACTTGCCTCCCTCTGCTACACATTTGTTTTTGACAGTTAAAGTACGCCCACAATCCAGTGCTATGCCAAGACAAAACATTTGGAACTTGACCTTTTTTTCGTGTTGAGAATAAATTTTGATTATTGTGTACTTATTGTATAACAGATAGAATATCTGATTTATAGGATCAAATATAATCAATTGTATTTATCATTTTCAAACAATATAATAAAGTCACCACCCTTGAGTATATGAGACAGTATTTTCTAAATCTATCCTCTATTCTTCTCTTTCAACATGGTGTGGGCCACATTTTTTTTGTTTTCATAGCTTCATATACAAATATTTGAAATGAGAAACATAATGAAAACGAGATTTTTTTGTCGTTTTAATTGTCTCTAGAAACAGGAAATGAAAGCAAAATCATTTTTCAAACTAAACATGCCCCTAATTCCTATATTCTTCATGTTCAAGTGAGTTATTTCTTTAAATTCTTCTGATGTATTTTGAATGGAAAATACTTTTACATCATCTTTGCTACTATTTCTAACCTGAGCTATTTACCTGAATTGATTCTGTAGGATTACTGCCAATTTTACATTGGTCAAGCGGGTAGCGATCACACATGTGGGCAACGACGGAGTGTGACTGATATTCCTAGGTTATTTGTCATTCGTTACCTGAGGAATGGCAGTGCTGTTGATTTGAGAACAGAACAAAAAACGGACTGGAAATCATCACTGGTCCAAGATCTAATCAGTGATTCTGATCTTGCAGGCCAGTTTGTAGCTGGGTACAAGGGAGAAGATGATGTTTCACAGGTTTGTCTCGCAATAAAAGTTTCACAATGATGTAGATGCACACAGTTCTTTTAAGATATTTTCTATTTTCATTTGCAGATAACCGCTTGGCTTGCAAACATTATTTCTGATGGTGACTCCAGAGAATTACCATTCTTTGTAAGTTTTATTTAACTTTTGAATAGGTTTTGTAGGTAAGCCTTATTGTATGGGGCACATTCAATGTTGAATTAATAACCTTGCCCTCACTCAAGTATTTAATTTCTTTTTACCGGTTCTCTAAATGTTACACTCATTTATGTGATCATAATTTCACAATTGCCCACATTAACATTTTAAAATGTGAGGTAGTTGTTGATGGGATTAATTGTGTAGTTTACTGATTAAGAAAATACCATTCCTCCTTGCAGACTTTACGAACTCCTAAGCTTGTCCCAGATGACACAGAACCTATTTGGTCCATAACAGCACAAAATATTCCTCTGAAAAATCTGAAACAGAGTATTCTTGGTAGTCTTAGCGGACTCTCTATATACCGTGAGGATCCTAGAGTTGGTCCGTTTTTGCTTCTGGGTGCATTAATTTCTTTGGGTACTATCTGGCTGCGTAGGAGCCAACAACAAGTTCAGCCATCTGAACAAAATCAACCTAATTCCAATCAGCCATCTGAATCAAATCAACCAACTCAACCCAGTTCCAAGGTAACTTTTGCCGTAATATGTTATCTTGCATTTTTTCAAACTAGGAGTTACTTGTATATTTTCATTCTGACAGACGTCTTCACAGGATGAAAGAAAACAAATGCCAAGAGACCGGGTCAGAAGTCGGTCAAATAAAAAACCAACCCCTTCTATGACTGATTTTGAACCATCGGATGCTTACCAGGTTCCACTATCAGATTCTGATTCTCAGTAATCTCAGTTTGGTTTCTCCATGAAGGAAAGGAAAATGCACACAGTTACATGGTCTGAAGGTGAAATTCTTGAATTGTGTTCTTGGTTTGGAGCAAGATAATACAGGATTGTCACCATATCTCAAGAAGAAATTAGGAGTCACGTGTTTTGTTTTGGTTAAAACGAAAATTTGACTGTTCTGGTGTATATTTGTTTAATACTTCGATTAGGATATTTATTCACGAAGTGCTTTTACCAAAATTAAGAGCCTTAAATCAAGTGACCATAAAATTGCCTGACCTGTGAAGAGTCTGTCATAATTAATTCGTGGAATTTCTAATTAGTGATTCTTACCTGACTAGCTGCATGACACGTGTATTTTGCTACGCTGGGGGTACGGCATCTGCTACTGTCTTTCCTTGTAACAGCAATTTCTTTGGTAATGTCAGCATATTGACTATAATAATTGTTTATAATTTGTTATCTTAAGTTTTAATGTAATAACTGAGTTTTTAAAATATTTAACAGAATTTAGCAAAATGTATGGAAATTGAGTTTTAGATGAAAAGAAAAGTATAAATTTTCATTTTTAGTAAATAATTTCCAATTTTATATTTTTTAAATAAAGAAAAAAAAATTACTAGTCTTAATTTAATATTTTTATAGGTTGATTTTGAATACGTTGAATTATAAATTGTTTTGATATTATAAAAATAACTCAAATAGGTGTTATGCATTAGATTAGGCGTTTTGCCTTGATGGTATGAGTTTTGATATGTTAATGTGATTTATTTATGAATATTTATAACTTTTGAAAATATTTTTAAAAAATTAATCAATAACCATTTAAGCAATTCATGAACATTTAATAGATTGTTTTGATTAATTCAGTTAAGAAAATATTTTGCTATGTAAATAATTGATTATCATAATTAAATAATAGATAATTTTTAGACTATAATTAATTATTTAAATATTTTTCATTTTTTTATTCAGATACGTAATGATTACATAAAATAATTGATTAAATTATTAATCTTATTATTGATTATTATAAATAATAATTTAGTAACTATTTTCTTAAAATAACATATATATATATATATAAAGATTTTTTCTCAATAGAAGAGAAGAGAATACACATTATGCATTTTATTATACATTTTATGGAGAATGGAGAAGGCCTCGAAAGTTTTTCAGCTTGGTCAAACAAGTTAGAGATCTTGGATCAATTTGCATCAACAAGTTGATTAAAAGTTTTTCTCTTTTCACCTGTTTAAAATATTAATCATATTCAGCTGATATATTTCTAACTTGTCTCATCATCAATGTTTGGTGTGTTGGTCTAGTAGATTTCTATACTTGGCAGGTTTTATGGATAGGTTTTTAAGAAAAATCACATTTTGGATGTATTACAGTCTTTGTGGTAGACTGTAGCTAAATTGAATTTTCAAGAATGGTGAAACAATCATCACATGTTGATTGGATTGAACTTGAGGTGGATTCAACGAGAATCAAACAAGTCTAAAAGCTTGGATTCACTGAAAAGGATTTCTATGTGGTAAAATAGACACTAAAGTATTTTGCAAGAATTATTATGATGATTTTGTGAAAACAGAAAAAAAAAACACAACAGAATGTTAAATTGTGTTTTTTAAAATTTTTACACAGTTTTTTATTTTGCAAATATTGTTTGATAGGAATATTCCTACAATAATATATATATATATATATATATATATATATAATTAGTTGATAGTAATTTCATCCTGTCAAGTGTTATAGATACAACTTTATTATTTGACTAATTTACTTGTTTAGATGATTTTAGTTATGGGTGTTTGCTCAACAACTCTCCTCCTTTGTTAGCGTAGATAAAAATAAAATACAATATAGAAAGATGGAGAAAGAGATAAAATGCATTTAGTATTTTTATACTAGTTTGTCTAACTAACTCAATGATGCTCTTTGAGCATGGCTAAGATGTAGAATGGTGATCAACTTATCACTAGATTTTGCTTACTAGAGAGGTTGATTGTTTGTTGACGTATGTGATACTTGTACACTTCTAGTTGGCTAATAGGAACACAAACATTGTTCTTCTATGAAGTTTTTGATAGGTACAAAAAGTTGAGCAGTGTTTCAATGCTATACAACAGGGTCTCTCAATTTTAAAGACTCTTAAAAAAATGACCATTGTGAATTTTTTTTTTCTGATGACTTCGATTTTTTTTTTTTTGTGTACTTCTTTTGTATGATGAGCTTACTTGAATGGAATGCATTAAGTGCACTTCTTGTAACATTAAATGCTTTCTTCCTCCTTTATGTATTCTTTCTAATGGCTGCATGAGGTTATCTTTTCTTGGAAAGTGTGCCTTGACTTGATTTTGCCTACTTTGTGCATAGTTGTACAAGACAAATAACCATTCTAGAGTTGTCAATGTTTAGTGCCAAGGAATTGTAGAGAAAAGGCAACTTTAACTCAAACTCTGAGAAATCTTTTGATTTTGACTTTAGCATACACTTTCAATGGATCTATTTGCAAATGGATATTCTCTTTCTTTGTGCTAATTTTTTTACCATATTTGTTCATAGTCAGGCGTAAAAGAAACAAGATTGCAAAGTGTTGTATTCTTTATCAAATGAAATACTTACGTCTTACATGATCTATTGTTTACACAAAGCTATCATCTTATAGACAAAATATGATCATATTTTATACTTAGCTATTTTTAGCACTTAATCAAAATGGTGTTGGACTTTTGCCTTAACAATCTACCTCTTTTTAATGGTGCTTAAAACATTCAAGTTAAAAATGATATTTTCAAAAACATGTTCAACAAATCAAGTTTTCGAAAATATTTTTCATTCTTAAACTCAGACATACAAAATATATAATAGTGTGCGTTTGATGGGGTGTCAAATTTTGAATCTAAATTGAATTCTCATTAGTAAGACTATATCAATACGATATAATCTTTAGTCAATTGGCTACATATATTCAATACAGATGATAGAAAAAATAGTTTTTAAACAAAAAGGAATCATTAGACTTTATAGTTCAACTTATTACAATATTAAAGCAAAACAACATGAAGAAAAATAAACTCTTATCTCCTTCTTTAGCTTGCTCCTTGATCTTTTTCTCCTCACTCTCCCATGATTTTGATAGTCTCTTCTTTGAAGCCCCCTTTGAACTTACATTTCCCTTGCTTGTGCCTTTTCTTAAAGTTCTATTTTTCTCATTATATTCACTCCCTTTTAAGTACCATCAACAAAGGGATGGACCAGTCACTAATCAACTTATTCTATCTCTTCATCATTTGAAGATAACACTTGTGGATTGATTGAAGTTGTTTATGTGATAGGATTTGGTCCCACACCAAGCATAAAGGCGACCATAACTTTCCACTTGGTAGCTTCACGAAGGGCTTAGTCATGAGCCAGTAATGCTTGCTCTTGCATGGCATTGATTGTGTCCAAAATAACTTTGTGGTGCATGTCTTCACTTATATGAGTTAAGGATTTTTATGTTGACTCAGGATAAAAGATGAATGAGCAAGTCGAAAAAACCACCATGAACGCTCATTCAAATGGAGAGGCATAATAATACAGTCTTTGTGATCAACATACTTGAGCTTGTGATGAGAGAATGACATTCACAAAGGGTACTTCTAATAGGGCATGGGGGTGTGCTTGAGGTTTCTGTTCAGGATATATTCTAGAGGTGTGTTCAGAAAAAACATAATATCATTACATTAGTCTAAGATCACAAGAAAATCAATTATCTAGTTCTTTCTCTAGCATGATCTACATTTCCTACCTTGTTCGGTTTATAAGAGGATCTCTTTCCAAATGACAAGGAATGGCTTCATCTTGAAAAGCTTTTATATATATATATATATATATATATATATATTTTTTTTTTTTTTTTTAATTTTTTATAATTTATTGTATATTTTTTTTTTGATTTATTCTTGTTTTTTTATTTATGTTTGTATTCACAAAACTAAA
>Ga0123342_1003209_pt1 | contig 26443 bp, 11 predicted proteins | sample Turbeawhitnodule_FD_89960 | JGI IMG/M metagenome (GOLD analysis project Ga0123342, IMG submission 89960) | Root nodule microbial communities of legume samples collected from Mexico - Turtle bean Mexico white nodule | ecosystem: Host-associated > Plants > Roots > Nodule | place: Mexico: Nepantla...
AGCGAGTGTTTGTGTTGGGCCTATCGTGCCACCCGCTATCGGGCCGCTATCGGACCACCCATAATATATAGTCCCACGCACGAGCTTCTATCTATCACTCTCGGCGTGAGGGGGGTGTGTTGGGTGCAAACCTCAACCCTATGAGCCGGTTTTATGGGGTTGAGTTAGGCTTAAAGTCCACTTCGTAATATATTACATTCAAAATAAAAGGAAACTTTTTCAAAATATCCAAAAATATATAAATACCTAGGTTTTCTATACATTTGGATGATCTTACTCTTTTGTTTCCATTAAAAAAATATGATCATACTAGCTTAAAAGATATATTATGAGAAAGCTAACTAAAATAAATAAATATACAACAATGCATATTGATTTTATCTATCAATAATGGTATGTTTGGTTGTGATTCTCATCCCAATTGAGAACCTATATACTCACATGTTAACTTTTTGAAAACTTTTAAAAGTAGAGACTTCTCTCAAATTCACAAGAGTCAACAAAAGTCTTCATTAACTATGACCACCTTAAATCTTCATCTATGTGATTTCATTTTTTTTTCAAAGTGACTCGATACATAAACTATATCAACAAATATAATCTTACCTCCTTGATAGTATAATTGATTCATATAAATCAATCACATGTGATTTAAGATCAATCTCACACTTGTGATGATGATATAACCCACCAATAATCATAATTGTTGGAGATTTCACATTGATTAAGAATAAAATCAACTTATGATATATAAATAGAATACAATTTTTACCTTACAAGTCAATTTTATAATGATTAGACATAAATATATTGGGGTAAGGGTGAGTTAAACATAAACCTATTTACTAAAAATAATATAGAATCACCTATATATGGTTTAACACTAAATCACCTAAGTTAGTTTTGGAAAGATGAGTTGAATATAAACCTATTTAATGTGAATAATATAACATCAGTCATATGTGATCTAATATTGAATCACATATATGTCATTTCTTTTAAATCTTGTTTTCTATAAATAGTGTCAACTTTTTTTTTTTAATTTGTTCATATATATTAAAAGCATATTTAATAATATAAATATTTTCTAAGTTTTTAATTGATTAATTAATATCTTTAGTGTGATAAATTAAAATGATTATTATTATTACATGTTAAATTATTTTATTATAGTTAATAATTGAAACTTAATTTGTAAATAATAATTTAATTTATAATAGTACTATATATTTGTTAAATTATCTCTCAAAGAATGTAAGTAATGATTTAAGTTATAATAGTACTTTTATTTATTTATATATATATATATATATATATATATATATATATATATATATTGTTCAATACTTAACAATTGGTAATTTGATTTGATGAAATACTTTTCTTATCTTATTCAAGTAAATATATGTATGAGGGAAAAAAAATTAGATCAACATATGTATGACAATCTAAAATTTTAGTTAGCGCTAAAAGTTGAATGTGGACAGTTACATTTTATAATACTCCCTTCAGGTATTAAACAAGGTACTTTTAATTTAGTTTATTGTATAAAAAGTTTAAAATAATGCTATTAATGTACCAAATTTATTTTTATTATATAGTTAGTGACTTTATTTATTTAATAAAAAAACACATACATATAAGAGTAAACAAGAAAAAATAGTTAATTCTTTATAAAAAACACAAAATGTTTTATAAATAGGGATAAAGTATAATAAAAGAGGAATTATTATATCTAAAAATAATTATGGTTGAGAAAGATGAATTTAATAAATAACTAAAATTTATTTAGGTATTGTAATTATTATTTTTAAATGTTTATATATGCTTTTATAATCAAATATTTTCACATTTAGTTTTAGTGAACATTTTAATCAGTTGTACCAATATGATCCTGTAGCGATGCATTATAGCGCAGTCTTTTTTGTTAAAAGAAATATATACTGTTATATTATATTATATTATATTATATTATATTATATATATAGTAAACTTTGTTTTAATTTAAAAAATCATATTATTAATTATTAAATAAATATAAATTTTAAAGATAACAATTTTAAAAAATTAGTTTATAAATTTTATTAATAATAAAATTATTTTAAATACCAATAATTTTAGTAGTATCTAATTTATTTAATATAATAACTAATTATTTTTATTTATAAAATTAATTTTTATTTAATAATTTTCAATAAAATAAAGACATAGTCGTATATTTTCATTTTTTTTAAAAATACGTTTGACTTTTGATTCTATAAAAAAGTTATAGTCCTTTTAATTATTTTATTTTATTTTTTAGTATCTACAATATTATTTTTAATTTTTTAAAAAAAAACATTTATCAGATACTAAAACTAAATTATCTACATATTATAGGAACTAAACAAACGAGTAAACATATTAGAATGGCTAAAATAAAATAACAAAGATGTAAACAAAAACAGAAATTTTATAAGGAGTAAAAGTCAAACAATTTTTTAAGTATAAAAAACAAAACATAAATATAATTATACTTTAAGAATCAAAACATATGAGAATCTGAAAAAACATATATAATTATACTTTAAGAAAGGCTAACATTTAATAGATAAAATTTAAACTCAAATAATCAAATATGAAAAATAATCTTCCATCTTCAAACTTTTGAGAAATTAAAATTGTGACCAAATGATAATTAGAGTTTGTGAAATGGTTTGTAAGAGGGTGTGATTTTGGATTTGTTGAATACAAAACGGGAAAAAAAAGTATGGGATTCTTATATGATGAACTGTGTCTTTTCTTCTTGGGACAAGTAACATATAATATGCTTACTTGCTAGAACAAAATGGAAACTATAATTGTGGAAATATAGCAATCAGAGTGGTCCTAGACATGGATGTTTCTCAGGTTTCTTGTGAGTTTGAATTACAACTTTTATTCCTCTCAAACATATCTAACTAGTAATCTATTATCCAATCCCATAAGTGCACGAATGATAATATTTTTATTTGCTACGTGCTTATATATGTTTGGATGAACCAATGGTGATCCTGTTTTTTTTTTCATCATTAATTATATTAATTTTTCTTTTTTCTTTTAAGGGGATCGAGATTGTGCATGTGGCTTTTCAAAATATTGAATGGGTTGGTGAAGATACCTAAAAATCTATATTTAAAGTACTTCAAAAAATATATAAATTAATAAATTTACTTTTGCCACAAATATATTTACAATTTTGTTTGTTTTTAAAATTTTAATATTCATGAATATCCACAAAAATGTGGAAACAGGCATAAAAAAATTGAGGATATCTATGCATGTATGAACAAGGACAGAACAAATTTTCATCTAACAAGTGGCATGATGAGGGAATATTATTCATGTTTTAGTATCTTATTTTATCACCCGCCTGATTTTAGGAGTATATTAAAATTATGAAAAATTATAATTGTATTTTCATTTAAAATATTATATAAAAAATAAAGTAATTTAATTATTTATTTATCTAATTATTATATTTATAAAATTACGTTTCTATGATTTTTCTTAACATATTTCGATCAGGCTAAACTTTTTCTAATATATATTTCAATTTTAATTTTTTTTCTTGTCTCCATGTATAGTTTAGAAATTCGCAACATGCATGATTAGCTGAGAAAAGATAAATATTTTATGAGTATTTCCTTCCTGATAGCAATTTAGAATATCTTTAAACATCTTCATCTCATTTTCTTTTTAAGGATAGAGTTTCTTAGGAAGTAAGATGTTTATAGGTACTAGAAGCTAATATTTATTTGAATTAGGTTATGAGACTAGAGAGAGACAAAACTAGTATAAATATAATATATTTTTCTCTTGGAAATCCATTCAGCATAATTTCTAAAACAAAAAATTAATTTGAACTTTTTAAATTGTTTTGAAAGGATGTTTTGTGTAGTGGAATTCTTTAAATGAGTTATACTTTCAATGAATTGTGTGGCGTGGAAAACATGGATGAGATGATATATAAATTATGTCAAAAGTGATTATGTGATAAGATATGATGAGATATGATGGATTGAAAATGAATTGTTATGGTATAATGTAAAAGTTAGAAGTTAAAGAGAAGTTATTAGTGAGTGGAAGATGCATAGTACGAGTATAAAGTTTAAGAGATTGAATATATATTTAAGTTTTACTAATATGAGGATTAAGTTAAAAAAATTGAATACTCACTAGTATAAATATTAAGTTAAATTTGTTTATGTATATTAATTTTTATTAATAATTTAAGTCATATAGATGAAATATCAGATAATGAAAGTTAATGGAGATTTTTTTACCGTCTAATCCATGAGTAAAAAAATCATTGGTCAAATTTGCAAATTAATAATTTCACTCTTTAAATAAATACATTATATTTATCAATTTGCAAGTGCAAAGTTTGATGTAATTTATTTAGACTTAAAAATAAAATAAAAATAATATTGGTTGAAAATAAATACATCATACCATTTAAATTTTTTTAAAGATTAAAATTGCAATCATTTGGAGAATATATTATAATGTTGTATTTTAGATCACTCCTAAATGGGCTTAACATTCCAATAATTAGGAGTTCATATGCAATTGCAGCCAGAATCTTTTATATGTTTCATATTTACTCGATGTAGGACTAGCAAGTAGATAAGTTTTTTCCCTTGAACCTGAAGCTAGAGTATTGTCTAATAGCAATCTCTAACATTTTCTTTTATTCTCGTTATGATTAGTTAAATTTTGTTAAAATTTTAATTTCCTTAATGAGAGCTTCATAAGAAGTTTTGTAGAGTGCAAGTTGTTATGTGAAAGAAATATATACTAGTAGGATTGTATTGAAAATTAAAAGCATTTGCAAGAGGTAGCAATCTAGCATTCCATCCAAATCTATTCTACTTGGAAGAGGTGTTATAGACTATAAGGGATATTGTATGTCTATGTAACATATCAATAGCATATTTTTTTTATCTAATAATGTTCAGGCAGCATTAAGCAAAACTGTTTTTTGTGGCTAGATGAATACACCTAAATACCATTAGGAAAATAATTTGTTGTGCCCTTAAAGAATGAAAAAGAAGAAGGATGATATTGAGTTATCTGTAATTGGTGGAGAAATGGTGATGCATGTTGATCTATAAATGCAACTCGCTCTAATGACAGATGTGAAACATGTAAAACGAAGAATGAAGAAAAACAGAGAGAAGAGAGAAAGTAAGAAAAAGATAAAAAAGAGAAAATATGAACTATTATTATTGATTAAGGAAAGAGGGTACAACTGATATATATAAAACCAGAAACATTCGCATAAGTGAGTTTTAAAAAGAGTTAGGCAAATCAAATTTTTTTATTTTTGATTTGAATTAAAATATTTATAAAGCTGATAATAAATATTCTAAAAAACAAACAATCACTCACACTTGGATTTTCTCTAAAGAAACACTCTTTATATTGTATTTCTCTATTGTATTTCTTTCTCTGGTGCATATTACAATTGAGAGAACATCCTATTTATAAGCTTTAGGAAGCTCTTCTAGAAAAATCTTCATTAGGAAGCTCTTCTAGAAAAATCTTCATTATGACCTTAAAATCTCACTCACAACTTTTGATCTTTCATCTATCCAAACTTTCATTCTACTATTTTCTAGGAACTTCTAATTTTAAATCTCACAAATTACATTTAAATTTTATTCAACAAAACTCCCCCATAAACTTAAATGTTTCTACCATCCATCATGTCAATCATATTCTTGTATTTGTCGAAAAGTACTTTCGGTAGCAGTTTTGTGAAGATATCCGCAACTTGATCTTGACTTGCAACATGCGCCAATTCCACACTTCCTTTCTTCACATGATCACGGATAAAGTGAAAACAAACGTTAATGTGTTTTGTTTCTTTCATGGTTCATTGGGTTCTTTGCCAACTCAATTGTTGATTTGTTGTCAACTTGAATCACGGTTGTACCTAGTTGCTTTAGCTCCATCTTGCTCAACAAATTTCTAAGTCATATCGTATGACATATACACCAAGATGTTGCCACATATTCAGCTTCACACGTCGATAGCGTCACGATCGGTTGCTTCATACATATCCTGATGTACTTTTTCGATCATCTATGCCTCCTCACCAATCGATGTCAGAACAATCCGAGTGATACAGACCTTGGATGCACAGCAGGACTCGCTTCAACGCCTTCCAAAGTGAGTAAATCGGTTCCTCCATGAATCGACTCATGATGTCGACACTTAATGAAAGATCTAGTCTCGTGCATGTGAGATAACAAAGGCTTCCTACCAAACTCCGGTATCTACTTGCATCGAAACGTTCTCCTCCATCGAACTTTGAGAGTTGTGCACATGGTTCCATTGGTATTGATATTGGGTTTCAATTTTCCATCTTGTACTTCTTCAAAATCTCTTTTGCATATGTCTCATGTGATACAAAAATACCTGTCTTTTTTTGTCTAACCTCCAAACCAAGAAAAACTTCATCAATCCCAAATCTGTCATCTCAAATTCTCGTCTCATTGTGCCCTTAAACTCTTCTATCATCTCATTATTGTTACCCATAAAAGTGAGATCATCAACATAAAGAGCAACAAATATCATGTTACCTCTACTGTTCTTTGCGTAAATAGCACGCTCGTAAGGACATTGCTTGAAACCGTTCTCCTTGAAGTATGTATCGATACGAGTATTCCATGCCCGTGATGCTTGCTTCAACACGTAAAGTGACTTTTTCAATTTTAGCACATTCTTCTCTTCTCCGATTTTCATGTACCCAGGTGGTTGTTTGATGTAGACTTCTTCTTCAAGCACACCATTCAAGAAAGCCGACTTGACATCCATTTGAAATATCGGCCATTTAAACTGAGTCGCTTGGGAAATGAGCAATTGAATTGTCTTCATTCTTACAACAAGAGCAAACACTTCATCATAGTCAATTCCCTCATTTTGTTTGTATCCCTTCGCAACGAGTCGCGCCTTGCACCTTTCTATCTCGCCTTGAGCATTCATCTTTTTCTTGAATACCCACTTCACACCAATGGGCTTACTTCCCTCTGGAAATTCTGTTAGCTCCCATGTGTTGTTGCGGTCAATCGCTTTAATCTCCTCATCCATGGTAGTTTGCCACTTCTTGTCTCGCATTGCCTCTTCAAAGTTGATATTTTAAGCATCTTCCAAAGGACATACAAGGTGTACCTCATTCTTCGAATCATACAAATCTTGCAAACTTCGCAGTTTGGGATGTCGTGGTTCATCTTCATCATCGGTAGTTTCTTGTCGGTGCAACGATAGATGATTCTCCAACTTCAATCATAACCTCTGAAGAATTGTTCGAATCTCACTCGCTTGCTTCATTTATCTGCACATCACGACTCACCATCACCTTCTTGCTTATTGAGTTAAGAAGCTTGTAGGCTTTTGTCTTCTCATCATACCCAAAAAAAATATATCTTTTGCTTTTTTCTTCGAGTTTCGTTCTTAGTTGATCTAGTATGTGTGCATAAGCCACACTACCAAACACTTTGAGATGAGAAATTGTCGGCTTTTGTCCGCTCCATGTCTCTTGTGGTGTTTTATCATTTAACTTCACATGTGGACATCGGTTTTGCACATAGATGGCACATTGCACAGCTTCCGCCCAAAATTCCTTTGACATCTTTTTGCTCTTAAGCATTGATCGAACCATGTCGAGAATTGTCTGGTTCTTCCTCTCGGTCACACCACTTTTGTTGAGGAGTGTAGGGTGCGGTTAGAAATCACCTTATGCCTTGCTCCTTGCAATACTCCATGAAAGTCATCGAAGTATACTCATCATCTCTATAGGACCGTACAACTTTGATCTGTTTATCAATTGCCTTCTCCACCATCACCTTGAACTTTTTGAACTCCTCAAATGCCTCAAATTTTTCCTTTAAAAAATAAACTCAAGTTTTTCGTGAGAAATCATCGATAAAAGTAATGAAATACCTTTTACCGCTGAAGGATTTTGGAGTAATTGGTCCACATATGTCGGTATGAATCAATTCGAGAGGTTGCTTAGCCCAATATTGAGCCTTCTTTGGAAACGAGGTTCTCACATGCTTGTTGAGCACACATTCTTCACAAAATTTTCCCTCGTAGTCCATGTTGGGTAACCCGTGCACCATATTATTTTTCGCTAACTCTTTTAGATCACCATGATGTAGATGACCAGAACGGAGATGCCATAGTGATGCTTTATCTTCAATGTTGACTTGCAAACATTTTTCTCGTATGCTTCTTAAATTCAGCTTGTACATCCGATTTCTTGCAATCTCGATTCGAGCAACCAAAGGCCCTTGCTTGTTCTTCAAGTGTAGTAGCCGATCTTTTAAAAATATCGAGTAACCTTTCTTCGTGAGTTGCCCCATACTCAAAATGTTGGTCTTGAGGTATGGTACGTAATAAACATCTTGGAATGACCCAATTAAGCCATCTTTTTGTAAGTAGCAAATTGTACCTCAGCCTTTGACCTCCACCTTTGATGCATCCCGAAATGACACATGACCATCTTCAATCTTTTACATCTCTTTGAATAGGTACTCGTGATCGCACATATGGTTGCTTGCTCCCGAGTCGAGGTACCACAAAGTGTCACTATTAATGTTGACTTCAACTTGAGCCATCAAAAGAACACCTTCATTTGTTTCGTCTTCCAAGGCTAGGTTGGTTTTCTCTTCTATCTTTATATCTGCTTGACAATCTTTCGCAAAATGGCCCACTTTACCACAATTATAACATTTGTTGGAGTTGCAATCCTTCACATAGTGACCATATTTGTGACATTTGTAGCACTCGATGTTGGAGTAATTTGATCGACCGCCTCTTCCTCGACCACGTCCTCTTCCATGCCAAATTGGTTGGCTCGACTATTCCTTCTCCTTATAGTACCCTTCATGACTATTGCCTTTACAACCACGACCGTTTCCATGACTTCCCTGGCCACGCCCTCTACTTTGAGAATTTTGACGATAGAGTACATTTTCGTCTTTGATTGACGCCTTGGTTTGTAAGTGCTTGCTCAAGTGATTCCTCCTTCTTCTTCTTCCGTTGCTCGTGTGCCTCGAGGGAACCGACAAGCTCGTCGACTGTGAGTTTCGCTAGGTCCTTTGACTCTTCTATCACACACACAATACTCTAAAAAATTTTGGTTAATGTTCTTAAAATCTTCTCCACAAGTCGTGCATCGGTCAATGTTTCACCGTTTCTGTTGAGTTGATTCACCATAATCTGTACTCGCATGATGTAGTCATATACACTTTCTGACTCCATCATCTTCATGCTCTCCAACTCGACACGAAGATTTTGTAGACGCACTTGCTTGACTCGGTCGACTCCTTTGAACACCTTTTTTAAGATGTCCCACGCTTCTTTTGAAGTAGTTGCACTGGCAATCTTCTCAAAGCCCAACTCATCAACCGCTCGGAACAACATGTATATTGCCGCCTTATCCTTTGGTCGTGTTTCTTTCAACGCCTTGGTTTGAGCCGCCGTATAACCCGTGTATCTGTTGGTTCTTCGAAACCTTATTCGACCACTTCTCATGCATCTTGAGAACCGAGAAGAACTTTCATTTGAATGCTTCAGTTATCATATCTGGTCGCCTTCGTTAACCATGGTAGCGGTATTTGACCCATCACATTTGCCATTGGCTCTTGATACCAAATTAAAAAACAAACAACCACTCACACTTGGATTTTTCTCAAAAGAAACACTTTTCTTCTTGTATTTCTCTATTGTATTTCTTTCTGTGATGCATATTACAACTGAGAGAGCATCCTATTTACAGGCTTTAGGAAGCTCTTCTAGAAAAATATTCATTATGGCCTTAAAACCCCACTAACAACATAATTAAAATCCCACTCACAAATTTTAATCTTTCACCTACCCAAACTCTCATTCTACTATTTTCTAGTAACTTCTAATTTTAAAACTGATAAATTACATTTAAAGTTTATTCAACATATTCAGCATTCCAAGCTTGGAGAAAAGATAATGGAAGGTTGAAGGAGGAAAATTTTTAGTCAAAATATTCACTTGTTGTAAACTGAATTGTACAGGAAGGAGCTTCACCAAACCTTGTTGAGCTTTTTCTCTGATCATATGATAGCTTATCTTTATGTGTTTGGTGTTCTCATGGAAAACTTGATTTAATGTAATCTTGATGGCAGATTGATTATCGCAATAAATCACACCAGACCTAGGATGTGATATAAAAAGATTCTTCATGAGATGACTCAACCACTGTAAGTCACATGTGGTTGAGGCGAGAGCTTTATATCCCACTTCAGAAGAAATTTTGTAGACAATAGATTGTTTCTTTGATTACCATGATATAGGAGAGTTTCTTAAATAAACAATGTATCCAGTAACATATTTTCGAGTATTAAGGCATCATGCTTAGTCAGAATCGCTAAAAGCTTTAATCTTCACTTCACTATTGGCATCAAGAAATATTCCTTGACCAGGAGTTTGTTTAAGACATTGAAGAATCCGTAAAGAAGTTTGATGATGAGTATAATAGGCATAACAAAAAATTGGATACGATGATGAAACACAAATGTTATGTTTGGCCTAATATTAATGATAAATGTCATAATAAAGTAATATTTCATATGAAATGATAGGAACTTGTGGACTTTAATTGATAAAATAGTTATAATTCAACCTCCAATTTAGGAATTTGAACCTTTTTACATATTTTTGGATTATGAAATGAATGAGAATGATTTATTCCCAATTTTGTGTTATTTTCAGGAATTTAAGGAGAGATGGAGAAAAATGATATATTATGAATAAATATGTCACTTAGTGTAACCCTAATTGGTTAAATAGAAGGAATTAATCATAACCCTAGACATCATTGAGATAATTGGGAAGAACCAAAGGAAGGAAACCCTAAAGGAGGCAACTGTAAAGGAGAAACACTCTAGATCTTCTTTTCTTATTGTCCATACTTTTAATAGCCATCATGAGTGGCTAATTCTTTTCTTTGGGATTGGGAGTAACATGTTCAAACTCTTATGTATTTAGGTGATATTTATCTAAAATATTTATAGTTCTTGATTGATGATTGATATTATCACTTTATTCTCAAAGCTTGAAACTATTCAATATTTTGATCCTTGGATTTGACTAGAAAATACTTATAAATCTTACCTAAATGATAATGCTTAACATATTTGAATGCTAGGAATAGATTTGAAATGTTAATTGGTTTATAACATTTGTTCGTAATGATAAGGAGTTTTTATAAATATGCGAGGAATTGATATTTAGGAGACTCTCTTAATAATTTTGTATGCGAGGAATCAATATGAATGATTTTTATATGTGCATCAATATCAATCAATATGGAATATTATATGTTTAAAACTACATACGAGAGAAAAAGATTAACCTCATTCTCAATTTTTTTAATTGAAATATTTTACTCATTTACTTTGCTTTTATTTAGTTTTCATGCAAACTATTGTCAATATTAAATCAAATCAAATCAAATTATTGTACATACACTACTAAAAAAATTATTAAATAGAAACTAATTTTAGAGACAAAAAATGTTTAGTTGCTATATTGACTAAGTTAGATACTATTTTAGAGACTAAAAAACTTTTTGGTATTTAAATTAGTTTCTATTATTGATGAATAGTTTCTAAATTGGTATCTAATTAGCTATAAATTATTTAGATTCTAAAGTTGGTAGCTAAAACCTTGGTAGCTAATTATATACCAATTTAGAAACTATTTATCAATAAAAGAAATTAATTTAGATACCAATAATTTGTTTAGTCTCTAAAATGGTATCTAATTTAGTCAATATAACAATTAATTATTTTTTGTCTCTAAAATTGGTTTCTATTTGATGATTTTCTTGTAGTGATATTCTTATACTTAGTGAATGCTACTATTAGAATTTTAAACAATTGTTCCCTGTGGGTTCTATATTCGTCCTTAAGGGAGAATTGTTATTTCTGACTCGATACCCTTGCTATAAAAAGAGTCATTAATTAGTGAAATAGATAAATTTTTCAACAAGTCTTCTATGAGGAGTAAAATCTTTAAGTAGTTCTCCATTGTCGAAAGAGACTCCGCTAGAAAAATTCATAAGTGTAAAAATCGGAGCAGAATCAAGCATCCCTATTTCACTTAGGAGATCATGAGTATACTTTTATTGGAACAAATGTATGACTTTGTTATTCCTTGCAACCTCAAAACTAAGAAAGTATGACAAACTACAAAGATTCTTAATATTGAAGCTTTGATGTGAATGCTACTATTAGAATTTTAAACAATTGTGGACATACAATTAATTAAAAAAAGGCAACATAGGCAACACAAGGATCAAGTTTCTTTCTTTTACAAGAGTGCTAACATAACATAAGCAACCAAAGACTTTTATATTGCTAAGATTACAATCCTTTTTTGTAGAGTTTTTCAAAAGGAGAAGCATTCCCATGAAAAGGTGTAAACATACAATTAATTAAAAAAAGGCAACATAGTTGACAACATAAGTCCATAACTGGGTAGGAATATTATATTGAAAAATAAGGGCTCTAGTAACATTCAAAAGATGTCGGTGCATTCTTTCTACAATGTCATTTTGTTCAATTATTTCTACACAAACAATTTGATGCAAAATTCCTTTTGACTCAAAATGATTTTTTATATTAAATTCATAGTTAACTAAAGTAGCAAACTGATTTTTCACATAAACTATAAAATGAACAAGGTGTATATGAGTTTCACAATTATTTTGCATCATGTAAATCCATGTTTAGAGGGAATAATCATCAACGACAATAATAAAATACCTATGATCATGCAAATAAGAAATGGAACAAGGTCCCCAAAAGTTAACATGAATTAAATTAAACACCTTCCACACATGAGAAAATTTGTATAAAAAAGGTAACTTTTTTTTTTCTTTTGCTAAATGGCAAATGCTAGAATTTTTAGTACCAGTGTCAATAATGTACAAATATTTGACAAGCCTTTCATAAGGCATGTGACCTAGTCTAACATGCTAAAGATTAGCATCCCCTATTTTACGTATTTGGATGTTATTAGCTATATTAGCATAATATGTTGAACCTTTAAGAACATACAAGCCAACATGAATCTCAACTATACAAATCTTCCATTTTTTTTTTCTGCTCCGGAATCACAAAACATTATTAGCAAAAAGAATTTCAATATCAAGGGAAGAAACTAATCTGGAAGCATAAATCAAATTATAAGTGAATTCAGGAATGAATAAAACATCTTTCAACGGGATTTCATGCCCAATTTTAACAGTTCTTATGTAAGTAGCTTTAACTTTTGATTCATTGGGTAAATTGATAGTAATGGGATTCGTTCCTACCGAAAACAATTTCGGAGAGTGTAACATAGCGATTTGTGCACTTCTCGTAATAGCAAGCCTTCAATCGATCCTTGAGAGTGGAAGAGGTCCACTAACAAAAGACTCCCTGATGCCTAATCAGTAGGAGTACAAAAATAATGTTTTCTTTGATGTATAAGTTTAAGAGTATATGATAGAATGAAATGTACTTCCTGGAGAGTGAATATATAGGTTGATCGGGTGGTGTCCTTAGCAGACCTACTATGTAACTGTTACTCGTCCCTTGAATAGCCGTTCTTTTTTTTTAAGGCTCATTGATTAGACCATTTTCTCTTTGATTTCCTTTTATGAAGAATAAAGGCTCGGTTACAAACTCGGATATTTGTCCTGAGTTAACGGTTATGCCCAGTCTTTAATCAGGTAGATACAAGATTAATTTTTTTGTAAGAGCATAAATTATTTATAGATGAAGACATATGATCAATTGCCTCGGAATCCAAGACCTAATTAGTCATGTTTCTAGTTTCAAAAGAATTGACATTAGTAAAATATTTACCTCTAGCAAAAATACTCTTACCATAATCAAAAGAACTGGAAGTGATGGAATTGATTTGGTTGATATGAGATATATCAGTATCTTTATCATTGGTAGTCTTGATTAATGAAAGTCATCCAAGCTTGATTGTTGTCGAGTTAACCGTAAGTCTTCATTACAATTCTCAGATTGATGTCTTACCCGACATCCGGATTTTTAACAAGATTGTTCTTTGAATTGTAGTGATTGTGCTCAGGTGGGAAACCATGTTTTTTGTAACATACATCAATCATGTGACCACTTCTTTCACAATGAGTATACACTTTTTTGTTAACAGAGTTCTTGAAATTGTTTGAAGGGAATTCATGCTTCTTAAAACAAACAGATTCATCGTGACCAACCTTTTGGTGCAAGATATAGCAGTTGTAGCAACCTTGGTCTCTAACCCAATGAATAAACCCATGATTTACCTTTCCTATTGCACAACATAGGATAATATCTTAAAAATAGATGGCATTAGGTCTATTAGGAGAATGTGAGACCTCACGTTCCTATACTAATCATTCAAGCCTCTCATGAATTGCATTACACGTAGTTGCACAAGGGATCTAGTTTGAAATTCTCTAATTCATCCCAAATAACCCTAAGCTTCATGAAAAATTTTGTGACATTGAAATCCCCTCACTACAAAATAAAATTATTTTAGCTGTCAACAAAAAATGAGGGCTATAAAAAAGAAGTCACTAACAAGGGTGAAATCTACTCAAGTTGGACACAAAATAAATGTCAAATATTGTGTCCACAATGGAGACCTTTAACTCGCATTAAAAATTATTAAAATAATAATAATAAGTTAGCGTCTAGAACGGAGATACCAAATAGATGCAATGAAAAAAAATATTAAGTGACAGAATAAAATTGAGTCTAGAATGGAGACACAAAGTGGATGCAAGTTAAAAATTATTAAAATAATAATAATAAGTTAGCATTAAGAATGGGGACACAAAGTAAATGCAATCAAAAAAATAAGTTGTAGAATGATATTGCGTCCAAAATGGGGACACAAAGTGGATGTAAGTTAATATTTTATTACATTTAACATAGGTCTAGGCGACACTAATATTTGTTTCCCAGGTAGTGTCCCCAATGACGACAATTTACTCACATTTGCTTTCTCATGTAGTGTTCCCAATGGCGATGCTAAATTTAGGCGACACTAATATTTGTTTCCCAGGTAGTGTCCCCAATGGCGACAATTTACTCACATTTGCTTTCTCATGTAGTGTTCCCAATGGCGATGCTAAATTTAATTATTGTTAGAGATCACACATCGACTAGAGATTAGGACATTTCATAGTATATAAGTGGGTGCAAACCTCACCTTATAAGTTGATTTTATGAGGTTGAGCTAGGCTTAAAGTCAACTTCTTAATATGGTATCAGAGTCATTTCAAGCTTATCCTAGCAATTGTTTGTTGGGCTTATCAAGTCACCTATTATCGGTTCGTTATCGGACCACCCATAATATATAGTCTCACACATATAAGTGGGTGCAAACCTCGCCTTATAAGCCGGTTTTATAAGGTTGAGTTAGGCTTAAAGTCCATTCTTAATAATTATTTGATTTTATATTCATTTTAGTGTCTCCCAAACCTATGCTATAGTTAAATAATATAATTTTCTTTATGTAGGCTTAGCCAACACTACCTTGTAAATTTGTGTCCCATTAGAGGTCGTTTCTAATGCATAGTCACCAAAAGATTAGCTTTCATTTCTATTGGGACACTAAGCCCACACTAGCCTCTCTTCCGCTCTTTGCATCACTTTTTTTTGGACTCTAGCATCATTATTTCTTGTAGTGCTTTGTTTTAAAGAAGAAACCTCCATTTGTACTTCAGAGATTCTTAAAAGATCTTCCTAGAAAAACCTAGATTTGAGATCATTCCATATTGCTTTATCTTTCTCCTTCCAAAAAATACTATGTTGGATTATGGTGACACTGAATGCACGAGCTAGAACACTACCATGTTATTGCCTCGATATCAGACATGATAAGACGTATCTTCTTTCATTGGCTCAATCGTTGTCACATCTACAAACTGAACTTATTTTCTTTATATTCAAAGTGGTGATCATTGATTGACTCCAAAAAAATTATAATTATTGGAGTGAAGAATATGAGACACAAGAAGAGTAGCCGAATTCTCACTAAAATATAGATAGAGATATTTATGAGGGAATAGTGAAAGACCTGATTCTTCATACATGATAACAAAAATAAGAAAAGAAAGAAACAAAACAACAAAGGAAAATATCATGTTTGCACAAGAGAACTCTTCAACTTAGAGTATATGTAATTGGTGAAGAATTTGCAATTCATGTTGATTTGTAAACGCGACTCACTCACTGTAATGACACATGAAACATGTAAAATAAAGAATGAAGAAAAATGGAAAACAAAGAAGAGAAAAAGAAAAAGATAAAAAAGAGAAAACATAATTATAATTATTAAAGAAAGAGGATCAGCTACTATATAAAACCAGAAAACGAGTTAAACAAGAACTAGGCAAATCAGATTTTTTTATTTCTGATTTGAATTAAAACTTTTATAATTCTGAGATTGAGTACTTTTGAAACTTCTTTTCACATGGAAATATCTGAATCATAGATTGCCAAAAACAGATAGGAACATTATAAGATATAAATATGAAGATAAAGTAACATTACACATTAGGGCTTTTAGAATGACATGCCCCTTTTAGTTACCCCAAAATGCAAATACAAGAACCATTATATAATAGGAACAACTTCCATTTCATATCCCACATAGTAGTCACTTCAATGCCATGCAGTCACACAAAATTTTTCCTGCTTCATTCTCTGCCACTTCATTGGCTTGTCGAATATCTTGAAGTCCAATACTTCTCTATCTCTTCTGCAGTTCTTCCAGGAATTCTTCCAGCAATCAAAGACCACCTAAGGAAAAAACTTATTGTTTCATAACCTTCATCTAAAATGAAAAAAATAAAAGTGGTTCAACAAAAGAAAGCATGGATACTCACCTCTCCCCAACCAGATTATACACCATGGCAATAAGGATTTCCTCAGCCTCAGAAAATTCAACATTTGAAATTTGGAGGGTTTTTTCTACACAACGCAAATCAACTCTTCAAATTTATATCGCAAGCAACAACTTTTCTAATGCATAGACACAAATCACACAGTGTAAGATCATACCTTGTTAAATAGTTTAAGTTCCTAAAAATAATGCAATGAACAACTTTGTGTTTTCAATATATCAAATGTTATAACACATTAAGACTAAAATCTGGCAATCTCGGGTGGTCACAGAGAAGAAGAAAAACATGCCACGAGAATAGGATTCTATGAAGTATATATATTCCAAATTTAACAAATGTAATGCCATACAAAGACTATAGAATGACCCAAAACTCCAGAGAGATTAGTTATCAATACGTGTGTGTAACCTCAAATTTGTATGTGCATGTTATAGTATTTGTCTAGGTATCAGAAGACTTGGATTCTTAAAGGGTACCTTTAGAATCAGCAGAAGCATTATCAGAGGAGCGATCTATGTCAGCCATTGCAACAGCAAGTTGAAAAGAGCTTTGAAAGCTTCAGAATATGTTTATGAAAAAAAGTGTAGAATAAGGAAAGGATTCAGCGGTATTAATAGGAGGATGTAAATTCATATAGGAGAGTTGAAGGGTCCATAGAATTGAAGAAGAAGAAAAAGAAGAGGAAGAAGAGGGAATGAAAGTAAAATAGAGAGTGGAAAGAGTGGTAGTTGAACACATGGTATTTCGGTCTAACGTGCAAGGTTGGTAGTTGGGTTGGAAGTGTTAGTTGGGGTGGAATTTTGTAGATGACAAATGTGTCGGTGTTAGATGCACACGAATATCTAGGAAAAATAATCATAGTACCAAGATGTAACAAAGTATGTATATGTTATGTTATGGTGATGTTACGTTGATTAATTAAGTTAATGCTCCTGTCAGGAATAGTTGTGTGTGTGCATTATGATCTGATATTGTAAAGATAGTGATAAAATCTGCACAAATATAGAAAAATTAATTACAACAAATTCAGTACAAAGTTTTATGATATGTTTTGAGCTAAAACACAAGCGTTTTAGTTTGTTAATTCCTCTGAAATGTTGAAGCAAATTGTGATTATAAGTAGTTGTTGGGATGGTGGTAGCTGGTACATTTTGCACTGATTCTGTCTGTTTCTACAATAAGAGAGAAATGCCAAATAAAGTATAGAAAAGGGCCTCGTAAAACACACAAATGCAAAAATACAAGTCACCCCAAAATGAAAAATAATATACTAATCAATCTTCTAGATTCTAAACACGGACTAATCAATCATCTAGAAACTCATATAAGACCTGCACCAACATCACTTTCGCCCCTTTGGTACCCAAACAAAAATTGACTTGTTTCTTTTAAATGCAGAAAACTCAAATTGAAAAATAAAATGTTTTGGATGAAGATGATGAAAAATAAAACAAAGACAGACACCATGCTAATTAGTTTTGTTCATGTACGAAGACTATTACCGGGTGAATAATTGATTTTTTTCCTTCGTTCTTATTTTACTTTTCTTATCTTTCTTTCCAAATAGGTTTCGTTTCTCGATTAGAAGTATATTTGTAAAATATTATCTAATATTTATTTAAGAGAGTATTCGGTATTCAGTTATATTTAATGTTATAATAATAATATACTTTTATTTTGATTGTTGTTTTTATTTATAATATTTAATAATTTTTTTACTATTTTTATAAATAGAATTTGATAAATTTTGTACTGTCATTACAAGAAAATCATTGAATAGAAATAAATTTCAGAAACAAAAAATAATTAGTTACTATAATAATTAAATTAGAAATATTTTAGAAACTAAAAAAGTTAGTTTCTAAATTAGTTTTTATATTGTTAAATAACTTTTAAATTGGTATCTAATTAGTTACCAATGTTTTTGCTATCAAATTTAAAATCTAAATAATTGGTACCTTATTAGCTAATGAGATTTTTGTCTCTAAAAATTGATTTCTATTTTATAACAATTAATTGTTTTTGTCTCTAAAAATTGGTTTCTATTTTATTATTTTTCTTATAGGGATTACTATAGCAATTAATTGTGTTTTTTTTTCTTTCTAAAACTCGTTTATATTCAATTATTTTCTTGTATTGTGTGGAATCTAAATCAAGACGTCGCAATTAACATTGATATTACTTAATTTCTTTATAATTTAATTATTATTAATACACAATTTAATCAATAGATTTAAATCTGTGTAGTTGGTCATACCGGGTATCAACATGTGTTTGGAATGATTCGACCTTGGGTATAAATTTAATGAAATTTTTAATTCTGAAAAGTAGTATTGAAAAACTGATGAGGAGAAAATGGATTGATGGTTGAAAAAGGGAGGGAAGTTGGTAGGATTAGAAAGGACTTTGCGTTTACCTGAACATCTTTTGAATGGAAACTTAATTTACTATATACAATCCTACGCAATTACAATCAAACAAAAACATGCTTTGTTTTCTAATACTGCTGACTCATCTTCAAAGGGATAAGAACATGGTCACAGTGTTCCACTGCTAAAGTTGTCACAACTTTAATCAATGCCTCCACTAAAACCATTTTTGTATAAAAAAAAGTACATACCCTAAAATGTTATTAATATATATCTGACAACACTTTTAACATGATTTTTTATTTATTAAATCTTCAATTTATTGACTGCTGTACCATATTAATTATTCACTCCAGCTAGTACCTTTATAATGTTTAATGCCATTAAGGTATTTTATCATGATTTTAATATAAAAAAAATATTTATTAATACACTATTCTTTATTTTTAGAATATTAAAGCCCAGATTCTGTTGCTAATTAATGTTGTTATTATAATAATACTCTTTGTTGATTATGATTGGCTATTAACTATTACTTCACTGTGATCTGGTCACTAAAAGTATCATTACCACTGATTCCCTTTTTATTGGTTGATTTTAAATGTTGATATATAAATCGAAGATAAGTAATTAACATCTTTTCTTACATTAAAAAATTTAACTTCTTAATATTATTTGACTATTATTTTATTCTAATTTATATTAAGTATGTAAAATAGTTAAGAATTAGGTAGAGATAAAAATAGTTAAAAAAATATCCATAGATATCTCAAATAAAATAAAAAGACAGGATATTGAACGAATATAAAGGCAAGTCAAATTAAGATTTTAAAAAAATGAATTATAGGTTAAATTATTCAATTTTGTTCCTCTGATAGAACATATTTTATTTTTTCTTCCATACATAAAAATAATATCTTTAATCTCCTTTTGTTTCAATGCAGTTAAACTATATATAAGAATTAAAAGAGGTTAAAACTGGAATGTATATGAATTTTTTAAAAATATTAAAATGAATTAATTTTATACATGAAAACCGGAAGATAAATTTTGTATAATTATGGGTATTAATTAATATTTAAAACTTAAATATAACATTATATCATTTTATTTACCTAGTTTTAAAATTGCATAAAGCCTCTAAATAATATAAATCTTACTTAACTACACTAGATTATTAAATAAACTATTTTTATTCGTTATTAAATAAAAATGTATCGATAATATATTATTAGAATTTTAATTATATGTTTAAGTAATGGTGGATTACTGATATTAACGGATATTCAGCTCAACAAATACACGTATTTATTTTGTATATAGAATTTAGAATTTGATTGTCAAAAATCAAAATATCATTAAAGAATTAATCTCCCCATGTTGTAAATATTTTTTCCACATGATACTTATGTTCTGTATTAAAAAATAAAATGATAGGCCATCGACAGCCATGGTGACATAGAGCTTCTGGAAGAGAGGAAATATTTTAAAAAAATATTGCAAAAAATATCCTTTTGATAAGCAATCATTTATCGCCAAGGGCGTTTAAATCTATGTTACCATGTTAGTATATTGTTTTATTTTTTGTTAAATATTGATATTTTGTTTAATTTCAAAAGAAAATTTGAAAGAGAGAAAATATAAAAAAATAAGATTAAAAAATCGAGGAAACATATAGATTTTTTTAAAGTAAACGGAAAATAGAACAAAAATTTCTTCTGTTTTTCTAATTGACAAAAATAAGTACCAAATGAAAACAAAATTCTCGGCAATATATTATTATTTCCCAGTTAGTATTATTAGTAGTAAAAAGTCTATAACCATATTAATATTTAACAAATAAGATTACAAATTACTCAAAAATAATAAAAAAAAAACAGAATATATATTAATTTAACAGAAAGTATTCATATAATGAAGTTTAAATGCTAACAAATTGAAAATGAAACATAAATACATTAAATACAGCTGTGTTCTTTTATCATTCATAGTTTTTTATTCATTAAGAGAACCGTGATCTATAAAAACAAAGAAAATTAATATTAACATTTTCTTAATTTCGCTCAAAACTTATTTTTCATATTTATTTTTTTAGCCTACGTCAACTACGGTATGAAGGAAATAAAGACAAAGCAGATTGCAAAAATAAAATAAATTACTCTTGATAAATAAATAAAATTAAAAATGGCACGTTTAAAACATTATTATTTTTAGTTTAAAAAAATATAGCACAAGTCATTATAAGTTTAGTTTGATAATGTAAATTAACTCAATGTAATTCATTAATAACAAATTGTAAAAAAAAAAAAGTCCTTCATGCTTACAGGAAAAGAAAAGAAAAATATATGATTATTTAGTTTAAATGATTATTTAGTTTAAAAATATAAAAGAAGCTATCTTCCATAGATAAAAAATTCAATTTTATAACTTCCTTCTACTGACATTTTACTCTGCCCTCTTCTTACAGTAGCAAGCAGGGTTTAGGTTGGTGTATCTCAATTTCTATCAAGTTAACCCCATCAGTTTGGCAAGTCAATGACCCAAAATAAAATGCAACCAAATAAGCTGAGTTACTTGCACAGGGAAGAATAATAAGAAATTTATTCAGGACAATTGTCTTAGAAGTAGACATGTTATCCTTACCATTCCCAGCTGTAACTTTCCAGAATAGGTAAACAACACCACAGAAGATTTTATATGACTCTAACTACAATATAACAGAATGTTGATGTGATTAATAATTGCTAGAATTCAGATTTATAAGCTGCTGCCGATATTCAATGTAGTCAGCAGGCAATACGTATTTAGCATGAAGCCAAATTGCCACTGTTGGTTAGATCTTAGAAACCATGAAGCTTGATATGTTCTTTCTTCACTATGCCAGCCTGTTTGTAACATCACAGAGAAATTTAGACATCACACACAATACTGTTTTTTAGTAAAGAACAATAGGCACACGATATCAGAATGTCTACCTGCATAAGGAATGTAGAAACATTTTTTCTTTGATCTCCCTGAAGTTGTATAACCTGCACAGATACACACACAGTTGATGTTTAGGCTTATTGATAAATATTACAAGAGATGATGCACCCAGTGGCATTTATAGAAAATCACGTAACATAAAGAAGAATGTCCATATCAAGGGAGAAAAGAAGTCCACTGGATGACATTTACCAAATAAAATTTACATTATGCATTTTTTATGAAGAACAGAAACACAAACCTGGCCCAACTCAGGGTCTTGGACAACAGTACCATTGCAGCAAAATTCTTTCTTCAGGTCCTTGAGTATTTTGCTATAGCTATACTCTTTCTTTAATCCTTGAACAGTTGTTAGGCTTTTCCTTCCGTTACGTTGTTGTACACGAACATGAACATACTCTTTCGTCCCAGCACCTGAGTCCTCAGCATTTGCCTCAGCAAAGGGATCTATTCAATTATCAAACCACACATCAGAGAGCAAACCATTGATAAAGTGTTGCGTTCTATTCTCAGACTAACTGAATATCTTTATGCCATGAAAAATATATGTGAACTGAGATATTCAACACCCACCAAAAGCACTTGGGATGTTTGTTTCGAATTCAGACATGAAAGTTGCCCTTGGTTACTTGTAACAAACAAAGTCCTTCTGAGGTAATTAATCAACAAGCACTGGAAGAGAGAGATTAAATATACTACATGTCAGATATGAGATGTAATAATTGACATTTTCGACAATGCTACTCTTGTCTTTATGCTCACTGCTAATTCTCAGACCGAGAAAATATGAACAAGACAGCAAATTTGTATCACCTTACCACCGCACCTTAGAATCCTCAAATTTATATGGACTAACGAGTACAACACTTGCATCCGAAACACAAATTTCTCATTTCACCATCATCAATAGTTAAAAGGCCAATAGAAAAAATAGGCCAGAAAGAGAGGGAAATTATGAGATCTGCATAATCATTAATCAAAACACAGCTAGCACTATGTATGAACTTCCAAATTAAGATTAGTCTAACGAAAGATGTCCTTGGAATGTATACACACACAGATAGAAGAATACATACCATACACAAAGAAAAGACACATATGACACCACGTAAATACCGTACATACAAAGAGAAGAACGATATAACTTTGTGACAAGAATGTCTCAAATACATATTCACATGTTAAGTCTAATAATTACAATAATCTACTTCCATTGCACATAATCAGTAAAGACCGAAAATATCAAAGAATAGGCATAATGAAACAATTCACTACATCAACGTTGTTACAATGCATTAAATCTCGAAACAGTTCATCACTTAATACAAAATACTCAAATGGAATGATATATGAACTTGGGACAATAAGTCAATGATTCCACGAAACTAAAGGTTAGCCTGATAATCTCGTTACCCAGAAACTAAAGAATAATTATAGAAAGAAGGTAACAGCCACCTAACTTTTACAGACCAAACAAATGGACTACAAATAAAGCCTGATGATCAGTAGCCATTTCTTTCACCTAAAGTCTAAAGAAACACAGAATAACAAAACTCAAAATGTAAGTTACAAAACCAAAAAAAATAATGCAAATAAATTGAACCCCAATTTAAAAAAGGGGAAAAGATTGACTAACTCAACAAAAGAATGAAACTGGTATCATGATCATGCAAATAGCAAATAGCAAATACAAAAGAAACAGTCTTCAAATCCCGTTAATGCACCATCACATCAACAAAGAACTAACATCACAATGCAAATGAGAAATTAATATCTGGGTATGAAAGAAACTCTTGTTCGCAAAAAGCGAGAGGTTAAAGTTACGAACTTGCGTTGCGTACGTAAAACGCAACAATGCCCCACGAAGCAAGGATCAAATAAATCAAGCGATCAAAACAAAAAATTGAAAAAGAAGTAGTAAATAATGCAGAGAAAGTAAAAGAATAATGAAAAAGGATACCTAATACGTACGAGAGGGAAAGAAAGTAGGACGGAGGTAGAAAGGAAATAACGAAAATTGAGAGAAATAGGAACAAAAAGTGGGTGAAGTTTATATATAGGATGGTTCAGATACGAGATAAGTGCTCCCAACCACCAAGTTCGTTACCCATTTTCATTTTCTTAATTCATATCATTCTTTTCTCATAATTTTTAATAATGTTTTCAACATTATAAAATATTTGTTTTAATTTTTTAAATTTTAGTAATGTCAAAGATTTTCAAAGATAATATAATCATGTCTTTTTACTATTAATTTTACAAATAAATAAATCTATATACTATTCATTATATTTATTACATATTATCCATACTATTATTATTTTTTACAGTTGTTTCGCGCTGGTACATTTGTATTTTTATTTTATCATAAATATGTGTATTATATTTTTTAAATATTATTATAAATTTATACTTGTATTGATATGGATCGAACGATCAAGTATTTTGACTCAGTCCATTTTACTGAGCCGATCGAGCCAATTGAGTCTGGTATGTTCATGTAGGCCGATCGACTCACCTAAACCATTAACGATCAAGATCAGTAAAGCTAAACTACCATTAAGAACTAGGTAATACGCCCCTAAGTGCGATCCACTCTACTAATCCGACCCAATAAGGTAAGCCTATTAAAATAATATAAATAGCACATATCCCAAGAACAAGGTACGTCATTATCACTATACACCTCCGAGTGCCAAATACCTCTTTTACTGACTTGAGCGTCGGAGTACCTTCTACAGGTACCCCTCATTCAGCATTCACCTGAGACTGAACGTCCGAGACCCGAAGGAGTAGCACCTGGACGAGAAGTATCATAGTGAAGCTCTAGTAATATGCTCGAAGAAACGAAGGAGACAACATCATTCAATAGTTCTCTAGGCCCTATCTCCCTAGCAGGAACAATTGGCGCCCACCATGGGACCGAGAGAAACTAGCTTAAGAACAAAAGTAGATGGTCTCAACCAGAAGCATGGAGAGGATGAGTGAAGCCGATCAGGCAATGTTGTTGCTGTCCTAGAGAGAGAGATGGTCAAGATGAAAAGGAAGACCGAAGAAGCTATCAAGAAGAACGAACAAGAGATGCAGGCTCTCCGAAAGGAGAATGAAGAGATGAAGAAGAAACTGACAGACGGAGGACCATGTGCTGGACCGAGCAATGTTGTCGGCAGGTCCTACACCTCCCCTCCCAACCTGAGATCGGTGGAGGAAACGAGAGACAAGGTCCCCACCCATGAGATGAATGGTGAAATCTTGCCTCAACAAGTCGCCCAGGACGACTGTCACGCTGGACTCGGCTCACCGGCACCCCTTTACCAATGCTATTATTGAAGTTCCACTGTCGGACAAGTGGAAAGGTTTCAACAGAGATCGGTACGACGAATCTACTGACCCGAACGAGCATATGGATGCTTACATTATCCACATAAGTCTCTACACCTCGGACAACGCGGTGATGTGCCAAGTGTTCCCTACATCTCTAAAGGGAGAAACCCTTAGCTAGTTTACCAAGCTCCTACCCAATTCCATTAATAGCTTCAACACACTCGTGGTAAAGTTTGAGACTCAGTTTGCTACCAGCAGGCCACATTACCTGACATCTATCGCCCTGGTAGGCATCTGCCAGGAGAAGGGAGAGTCCCTCAGAACCTTTGTTGACAGATTCAACAAGGAGGCCATGAGCATCTGAAACCTTAGCCCGGACGTGGCCATGCACCATATGTTGACAGCCCTGCGATCTGGACCATTTGCTGATAATCTATGTATATTTCCAAAACCATTCCATCACGGTAAGGACCGACTACCCCATCTTTAAAATATTATCTAAACCTAATCTTGCAGAACGAATGATAGGATGATCGGTCGAGCTCTCCGAATTCGACATCCAGTATCAACCGAGAGGGACCATCAAGTCCCAATGCTTGGCCGACTTCTCGGCTGAGCTCACCCCACTATCACACTTGTCGACTGGATGGTCGTTCGCCATCTGGGGAATGGACATCATCGGCCCCTTCGCACCAGGAAAAGAGCAAACCAAGTTCCTCCTTATCGGAGTTGACTACTTTACTAAATGGATTGAAACCGAACGACTCACATCCATCTCCGCCAAGAA
>Ga0123342_1003210_pt1 | contig 26442 bp, 19 predicted proteins | sample Turbeawhitnodule_FD_89960 | JGI IMG/M metagenome (GOLD analysis project Ga0123342, IMG submission 89960) | Root nodule microbial communities of legume samples collected from Mexico - Turtle bean Mexico white nodule | ecosystem: Host-associated > Plants > Roots > Nodule | place: Mexico: Nepantla...
CAGGTATGCAAGATTGTGGAAGGTCAAAGATATTCAAAGAGGTTGAATGAGAGGCAGATCACTGCTCTTCTGAAAGTTACATGCCAGCGTCCTGTTGAGAGGGAGCGTGATATCATGCAGGTAATTGATGTTTTGGGATTACATTGTTTATGTTTTTTAAATTTAATGATGCAGCAAGTGATTGATGTTTTGGTCCTGGGACTGTGTGGGGTATTATGTTTAAATTCTTTACATGTGGCAATTTCTGTTTAGACTAAAAAGTTTATGATTCCATCTTTGTAAGTTATTGTTTTCCTGGTGTAATCTCTGTCTGCTTCATATAGACTGTATATCACAATGCATACCATGAAGATCCTTATGCCAAAGAGTTCGGAATCAAAATTAGTGAAAAGCTTGCTCAAGTTGAAGCACGCATCCTACCTGCCCCATGGGTACATTTTTTTATTGAGATCTACTTATTATTAGCTTTTAGAAACTTCGGTATTGTTTTTCTAATAGCCATTGATTTTGTTTCCTTCAGCTCAAGTATCATGACACTGGTAGAGAGAAGGATTGTCTTCCTCAAGTTGGGCAATGGAATATGATGAACAAGGTACTTGTGTACATTATATGATAATAATATAAAATGTGTGTTCTTTCCATCTTTAATGGTTTAAAGATGTGAGGTGTATTAGGTTAATTTTTAAGTTTTCGTTAGAGTTTTTTAAGTTTGAGTGAAATTCTAATAAATTGCGTCATGTGGAAATACATGCATGGTTACAAGGTGTTTTGTCTTTTGAATGACTTTATTAGGGGATGTCTGGCTTGTTTTTTTGCAATTAGATTATTTCTTAACTTTTTTTTATCAATGATAATTTTCTTTTTCTTTCAGAAAATGGTGAATGGGGGCACTGTTAACAACTGGTTCTGCATTAATTTTTCAAGGAGTGTTCAAGATAGTGTTGCCCGAGGCTTTTGCTATGAACTTGCTCAGATGTGCTATATATCTGGCATGGTTTGTATACATCCCCTTTAATCAATTTGTTTTGCATGCTGCTTGCTTGATTGCTTGACTCATTTGTTTCATGTGATCAGGCATTTAATCCTGAGCCAGTTGTCCCACCAGTTAGTGCTCGCCCTGATCAAGTGGAGAAAGTTCTGAAAACCCGTTATCATGATGCAAAGAATAAGCTTCAGGGAAGGGAGCTTGATTTGCTCATTGTTATTTTGCCTGACAATAATGGATCTCTTTATGGTTGGTGCATTGACTGTGATTGTTGTAACTTGTTTTTTTGTTGAGACACATGTATATGAGAAAATATCTTAATTATGTATTTGATTTTTTGTGTAGGTGATCTCAAACGTATATGTGAGACAGATCTTGGACTAGTTTCACAATGTTGTTTGACCAAGCATGTGTTTAAAATGAGCAAGCAGTACCTTGCCAATGTTGCATTGAAAATTAATGTAAAAGTGGGTGGGAGAAATACTGTACTTGTTGATGCACTTTCACGCCGCATCCCCTTAGTTGGTGATAGACCCACTATTATTTTTGGAGCTGATGTGACTCATCCACATCCAGGAGAGGATTCAAGCCCGTCAATTGCAGCAGTATGCATTTTGGTTCAAACAACTCAAACTAGAGGACATTTTCTTTAGCTATTTAAATAATAATGGTGTGTTAAAACTGCAGGTTGTGGCTTCTCAAGATTATCCTGAAATTACGAAGTATGCTGGTTTAGTCTGTGCCCAAGCTCATAGACAGGAACTCATTCAGGATCTTTTCAAGCAGTGGCAAGATCCAGTCAGAGGAACAGTGACTGGTGGAATGATCAAGTACTCTCCTTCCCTTCTCTCATATGTGAGCTGACTAATGCACATTGGGGGTTGCTAGCATTTTTGTTAGTTTATAAATGTTATTCTTGAATTTTTCTAGATTTTCATTTTCGCTTGTGCTTTGGCAGAGAACTTCTTATATCTTTTAGGAGGGCTACGGGACAGAAGCCACAGCGCATTATATTTTACAGGTAGTGTTGTGTTCTCAAATTGTTTGTTGTGGCCAACATATTAATATCTCATCAAACATAATGATGGTTCTCAAATATTATTTTGTTAGGGATGGTGTAAGTGAAGGCCAATTTTACCAAGTTCTACTGTTTGAGCTTGATGCTATTCGAAAGGTGAAATGATTTGATATTTTGTTTAGCATCATCAATGTGAGAATTTAATGTGGTTAATGCTAAATTGTTCATCTTTCCTTTGTTCCAACCCCAGGCATGTGCATCCCTTGAACCCAACTATCAACCTCCTGTGACGTTTGTTGTGGTTCAAAAGCGTCATCACACAAGGCTCTTTGCTAGCAACCATCATGACAAGAGTTCTGTTGACAGGAGTGGCAACATATTGCCTGGTATTTGCTTTAGTACACTATTTGGGGCCATATTCTTTAAAGACTAAGAAACTTGTTTAAACTATGGTGCTAAATAATTCAACTTATAAAATATCGCAGGCACAGTTGTTGATTCTAAAATCTGCCATCCAACAGAGTTTGACTTTTATCTTTGTAGCCATGCTGGAATACAGGTGAGATCTTTTACTCTTTTTGCTCGTAACTTAGTTTTATGTTAAATTACATCCTCATTGATGTAAACCATGTGTTACACAGGGTACAAGCCGTCCTGCTCACTATCACGTGTTGTGGGATGAAAACAATTTTACTGCGGATGCTTTGCAAACTCTTACTAACAACCTTTGCTACACGTAAGTTCGGTAGCATTGCTTTTCAAATTTCCATGTTCCAATTTTTAACAGGATACTGAATTTGATTGATGTTTTTGTTTTGTTAGATATGCTAGATGCACACGATCTGTTTCAATTGGTGAGTTCCCCCTCTTATGTCTTGTTTAATGGAATAGACTCTTAATGTTACTTTTACATATATTGTTATGTATGTGGTTAACTGATTGTGTTATTGTTGATGATTGCAGTCCCTCCTGCATATTATGCCCATTTGGCTGCTTTCCGAGCAAGATTTTACATGGAACCAGAGACGTCCGATAGTGGGTCGATGACGAGTGGTGCAGTTGCTGGCCGTGGAATGGGTGGCGGTATGGGTCGAAGTACCAGAGCTCCTGGAGCTAATGCTGCTGTGCGACCACTACCTGCTTTGAAGGAAAATGTGAAGAGGGTTATGTTTTATTGTTAAGATATGTCATAGTTTTGTTAAACAACAAACTTGTTTTGTGAGTGCTTTGAAACTATCGTTAGTGTGCTGTCATTTGGTAGGGACTGAGACTGGATGTGGTGTGTGAATAAAGTGTGTTTGGCTTGCATGTTTCTGCCAATTTTCATCACGAATCTAATATGATGCAAACTATGTCGTCTTTGTTATTGCCGTTGAGAAGTTTTATTTTTTCTTGTTGCGTGGATGATGTTAGTTTTAATATAATAGCATCTTGCTTTGTAATAAATCAAATGGCAACACTAACTGTTCACATTTATAACCATATAATAAAAACAGGCTCGATATGGTATAGCAGGTTATTTCATTACTGTTATATTATTATTTCAAAATATATCTCTTCATCCAAGATTTGAAATATATATAAGCATGTAACCTATATTAAGAAGATTTGTCCATTGATTTAGACATTTAGAATATCTGTCATGCTATATTCTAATCCTAATGTAAAATTCGACTTTTTTACTCATGCACTATTTCTACTTTTATTTTTTCATTCTGCACTTTTTTGTTTTATTTTTCTATATAACACCGTTTTGATTTCATTGTATTTTCCAAAAAAAACTCTTAAATTTGATTTATGGAGATAGTATTTTTAGATTTTCTTATTTTTTTATTTTTTTATGGAAAACTATAAAATAAAATAAAAATAAATTTAAGAACCAATAAAATAAAAAATAAAAAGAAATTAATAAATTAAAAAGAATTGATAATTTTAATTTTGGATGTATTAAAAAATAAATGTATTGGTTGTAAAAAAAACTACTTTTAATGTTAAAATAGTTAAAAAAATAATCTAATTGTTTGAAGTGGATGTATATGTAGTGTTTTGGTGTGGTTAGGGTTTTTTTTGTGTGGTGGATGACGGTGATGCAGGAGTCGTGGGTGTTGATCGGTGGTGGCGTGATAGCCGGTTGAGACGCTGGTGGTGGTATGATGATTCTCTTTGTTTGTATTCAAGGTGTATTCTTTCCTTAATTTTTTAGGAGTCACGATTTTTATCAATATTTGTGATAAAATCAAGAATTTTAGGTTGTGTGGCCAGTGGGACGGTGGTAGCTAACTAGGACTGGTCGACAGTATGTTAGCCTTTGAGAATGGCAAAGAGTTCTATGAGTTTCCTTATCCCATGGGCTTGTTTGATGGATCGAGAAGTGTTCTCTAATAAGAAAGCGTATGCTATGTCAGGATAAAGGAAGACTTTTGCTCAGGTTTTGGGAAATATATGTAATATTTATTTGTTCCAACTACCTACTCTTTGTATTGAGGGAGACATAATTGCTGTCCGGATTGATGAGACAAATTACTTGGCTAGTCTTGAGGATTGCAAAACCATTTTCATGATCAGATTATTTTATCTAAGGGGGTAAACATCTCACACACATGGATTTAACTAAAAAATTGCAGAGCTCTTGGACTGTGAAAAACAATTCCTCTTGGAAAAAGTTTATATGAGTTTGAGTTCGCTTCTTTAGAAGACATGCGATGGACCCTTGGGATGAATGTTCAACATTTATTTTTTGAATGTTCTAATGCTTTGCATATTTGGAGAGATCTTTCTTACTTCTCATTTCTCTAATAAGGATGATATTCTTTCTTTTATTAAGAGTGATGGTAGTTATTAAGCTTGTCGTGATAACTTTTTTCTACTTGGATGATATAGCGTATGAAGAATTATGCTAGATTTCAGGATAAAATTGAGGTTTCTAGGACTATTTTGGTAATTAAAGATTTAAATTGTCTAGTGTGAAATTCGTCTATAGCTTCAATGAAGACTGATATGTTATGATATGTTGGACTTCAACGTGATTAATATTTTTGGTACTAATACTTATAGTAGTAAAGTTCTTCGTCTTCTTCTTGTTATATGGGAGTTTCCTTCACCAGACTGAGTTAAAATTAACACTAATGAGGCTGCTAGGGGTATCCCGGTCTTGCTACTTGTTGAGGTATTTTCCTTGGGAGTATGTTAGAGTTTATTTTGCTTTCTCTGCATTTCTTGAAGTTCAGACTGCTATGGTTGTTGAGTTTTATGGAGTTATACATGCTAATGCTATGGAGAAAACTCAAAAGACGAGGCTTACTAATGTCTGACTAATACTTATTTTAATTACAGTGGAAAAATCAGGTTTAGAGTTACTTATATTTTTCGTGAAGGGAATGCGTGTGCTGATAAGTTTGATTAATTTAGGATTTATTCATAGAGAATCATTTTATTGGTATAATAAGCTTCCATCTAGTTTGTTCTTAGAATTCTTTATGAATAGGTATAGTCTATCCATGTATTGTTTTTGTTAACATATAAGTTTTGGTCTAGTCCCCTCACATTTTTGTATTTTTTTTTAATAATAATACTTTTCTCATGTGATGGCAGATGATTGTTGTTACTTGAGATGTCAGCCTAACTGAGATGTCAAGTTGCACAATGATGCCTAACATGAAAGCTTTTATAAAAAAAATAATTAGAAATATAATTATTGAATAAAGAAATAAGTTTTTACAAAATAAAAATAAAAAATAAAAAATGTTTAGTTTAATATTTTTTGTAAGAATGAAAACAATAAAAATTTAAACCCTATAACAACATAAAAATTGAATATATAAACATAAATTAATATTTATTTTTATTATTATTGATGATGTAGTCATGTTAATTTCAAATAAAAAATACAGTACATAATTATAGAAAAAATTCAAAAAATAGCAATTGAAGTGTTTATCATAAAAACAATTTATGAGGTTCTTAATAACCCAAATGTGAGAAAACTCACTAGACAATAATGTGCATTGTCAGGTCAATCCTCCACAATTTTTTATTATTATTACAATATTAAAAAAAATAAATTACATTTAAAAAATATATTATATTTATTAAAATGTTGCATTACATAATTATAGCAAAACACTATATCATCTTGCAAGTAGTAAAAATTAGAAATATATACAGTTAGTAAAAAAGCTAAATTCAAAATGCGAATTATACAAGTTATGTCAATAACATTATAATTTATTAATATACGAATTATAGTAAAATAAATAAATTCACTGACTAGAAACTTAACATACAGGTAAAATCACGTTTAAAGAAGATTGTTTGTTTCCAATAAATTCATTAAAGATGTCTACTGCAATAAATTAAGATATTTCCTAGGTATTAAATGAATAACCTCCAAATATTATTATAAATGAATAATTTAAAAGATATAAAAATAATTATTGAATTCATCATGCCGATATAAATGTTCATCAATTGAAAGGTGGGTGGGGTATGTTAAAATAGAATCCATTTATAAAATGCAGAATTATACATAAAAATTAATCTCCATCGTTGAAGCAAATACAATTAATTTATTGGTATTTTATGCACAGAAATTTTTTATTTTATATAATTAAAATTATAATAAATTAATATTTGTATTACAGAATATGTTTTATATAATTTAATATAAGAAATAATTTTAAATATATAAAATACAATATATTTGTTATAAGTAATTTATATTATGACATAATTATTGAAATTATAATTTCTTTTAAAATACTGAAATTTACTGGAAACTGAATACTTTAAAAATGATAGATTAAAAGATGCTATATATCAAATGTATCCGTTTTTAATAAGAAAATATATTAAATACGTATACGTTAGAAGAATGATGTTAAATAAAACTGAATAGTTATATATATTATTATTGCGAGTAAAGAGTTATTATTTGTTATGCAAATAATTGCTTTATATTCTTCATTAAAAATATAAATAATAATATTGTCAATTTTTTTTGTTTTTGTTAGTGATGTTAAGTGCAATGAGTATTAGTTTAGCAAAATTTATAAATAAAAATTCATGGTTAGGAGTGCAAGAGTTTAACACAATAGACTTGATTATCATAACAAATAAAACCTAGTAAAAGAAAAATTAAAATATTAGATTAAAAAAGTCAGCGGAGTAAATTAAAAAAAATTAAAATGTTAGTACTATTTTAGTTTCTCATTTATTTATTAATATTATTCATCATCTTCATATTCCATCTATCTCTAAATTTAATATATAAAATAATTAAAAACATTTTTCATTATAAGTCATATTTATATTATAAGTTTAAGACTTGATTTTTATAAGATTCTATATTAGTATATGACCTAATGCTTTTCACTAGTTTTAATAATCATTCATCCTCATCTCAATAAATAATAAATAATTCACTAATATCAAAAGGTCAATTGAAAAATGTAATGATATTTTAACAATCTATTTTTTTTTTTATATAATCATACTATAACCTTAATATTATTGTTTTAATATTTTTTATATTATTTAATTATAAATTTACTTTTTATTATATATATTTACTTTTAAATCTAAGATATAACTCCAATAATATTCAAAATATCACTTTTTAAACAATTCTCACTGTACTAATTTATTGGATATTTAATATGATAAATAATTATGTTTTTTAGTAAATTATTATGTCACTTTTAAACTTTCATATCCCAGTTAAATAAGTTTTAATTATAATTATGATTTTGTGAATGTGAAAAAACTTATTTTCTAAAAAAATAGATGGAGAATACCTTTTTCTTAAACAACTGTTTCACAAACTTTTTAATAATAAAATACTAAAATTAGTACATTTAATTAATATATAAATTAAATTATTCAATAAAAAAATCATTAAAATAGTTATAGGCAAATGTAAATCTGTCATAAACCCTTCTCCTAATAGATGCTCTGAATGTTGTAAAAGAGTAAGGAATCATACCACTTTTATTTAAATATAATATATTTTTTTTATTATACCACTTTCACCTACATAATCTTCAAATAAGAATTTTTAACATAATCTTGAAATAAGAATTTATTATGTATCACAGTTAAGTGCATGGGTTTAAATCTAGTTTGCAGGATTAGCAAGCAATATTAGTGAGAAAAGTGATGAAGAACAACGTGTGCACTTGACATGGAATAAAGAAAAGAACAAGGGTGTTACCTCACACAACAACTTCATGTTCCTTAAACATTCTTTGCCTCCACTTTTAAATATGACACAACAGAGAGCAATCTATATTTTGCTTTGTCCCTCATGCTCAATATTTCACATATTCTTTCCTTGCTTCCACTCTTTCTTTCTCATTATTCAATCCTTCCACAAGTCAAATCCAATATAAATACTCTTTCTCCACACCCTCCAAAACACCATGCACAAAACTACTCTTTCTTAATTCAGCACCACTTGTCATTGTCCTAAAAAATGGCTTCTTTTACCACCTCAACCTCGTCCTTGAAGAGATCAGATTCGATCACAGATAGCATGCCAGATGCCTTGAAGCAAAGCCGGTTTCATATGAAGAGATGCTTTGGCAGGTACTGAATGTCAATAGACAAAACTCAGACAAAGAAACTTTGCTACACTTGGGTCTTTTTTTTTCATCAGAATTCAAATTTTACCTTAGTAACTCGTATAATAAGGGTGCATTAAAAGTCAGCGTAAATTTCTGAGGTGAATTCTGATTGGAAAATGTACCTTAAGTGCCTTTTTATTAGATTTGTCTTGTGTCTATAGGTTATACTCAAAAGGGTTTCATATCTTTTTGTGTTCTGCACTTTGGCTCTTTCATTTCTTTTCCTTAAGGTTTTTACATGGGAGGGAAATGTGAAACAGGTTTGTTGCAAGTGGGAAGAGGTTAATGAAACAGTATCATGTGATGGCGGATGTGGAGAAGTCAGTTGAAGACAAAACTGAGAGGAAAAAACTTTTAGATGGCATGTTGGGTTACATCTTCAGTTGCACTCAGGTACACCTTTTTTCATTTCATAGCTATTTGTCTCTTTAGAGAGACTCAAAAACATGGGGGGGTTCAAGTTCGAGAGGATAATGTAGCTTATGGAACAAATTGGAATTGTGTTCAGGAAGCAGCTGTTGTTCCACCACATGTTGCTTTTGCAGTGAGGCCTAATCCTGGCTTCTGGGAATATGTTAAAGTGAATGCTGATGATTTGCAAGTAGAAGGCATTGACGCTGTAGAATACTTGAAGCTCAAGGAAATGATATTTGATGAGAAATGGTGAGTGATGCTCTTTAAGCTCATTCACATTGCCCTTTTGGCTAGCCATGTTGTGCCAATGATTAGTGCAGATGCTGAACATACTTGAATGTGCAGGGCAAATGATGAAAACGCTTTGGAGTTAGATTTTGGAGCTGTTGATTTCACCACCCCTCGCATGGTTCTTTCTTCTTCTATTGGGAATGGACTAAACTTTACTACCAAGATCTTGACCTCAAAGTTGAGTGAGAGCTCCCAAAGCACAAATCCTTTGCTGGACTACTTGTTGAGCCTTAACTATCAAGGAGAGGTAAATAAAGGCATGAGTGAATCAAACATTGAAATTTATACACATGAAAAGGCAATAAAAAATGATTTTTGTAATAGTGGAAGAACAGAGTTTAACAACAGTGACTGCATGTTTCTTTTATCAATGTGCAGAGTCTTATGATCAATGACACTTTGAATACCATGGCAAAGCTTCAGCAAGCGCTGAAGGTGGCTGAAGCCTATGTATCTGCACTCCACAAAGATACACCATACCATAAATTTGAAGACAGGTCAACATCTAACTCTTTTTGCTTTATTCCTCCATTTTGGTATTAGTGAATAAATATACATAAAAAGATTGGAAAAATGGTTAAGAATGTTCAATCTGATGTTTTTAAGGTGCCAATTAACTTCATTTGAAAATTCTATTGAAAGAGATAATGAATTAACACTATTTGCTATTTTCTTTACTTTATCTTTCCTGAGCTAAGATCTTAAGTAAAAATAGCTTCCTACTTTCTGATTGTCTGTTTGTCCCTTACTTTCTTCTTTAGTGCCTTGGGAACCATATGAACAAGGGAAAACTATTTCCATAATTGACAATCTCTATTACTGTGTGCAGATTCAAGGAATGGGGATTTGATAAAGGTTGGGGCAACACTGCTGGAAGGGTTGGAGAGACAATGAAATTACTTTCTGAGGTACTAGAATCAGCAGATCCGGTGAAATTGGAATCACTTTTCAGCAGGCTTCCAAACATGTTCAACATAGTTATCCTCTCTATTCATGGATACTTTGGCCAAGCAGATGTCCTTGGATTGCCAGACACTGGAGGCCAGGTGTGAATTCCTCCTCTTCAATGTTGAAACTAGGAAAAAGTACTCAAAACTTTGTTCCTGAATATTTTTTATTTGAATGAATCAATTGGAATGCTCAGTGCATTGACTATTCATGTATGAGTAGTCCTCACCAAGTAACAACCACTCTTGAATCTAGCTGAGTTTCACCAAAATTATGACCATTTTTTTCTTCTTGTGTAACACTACTATTTAATGCATAACTTTGATGAGTCTGAGGCTGTTCTTTTTCTCATAACAGGTGGTATATATTCTTGATCAAGTGAGGGCCTTAGAGGAGGAGCTACTCCATAAGATTGAGCTGCAAGGCCTTGATGTGAAGCCTCAGATTCTAGTGGTAGGCCACTGAGTACTAACTTCTAACACTATAAAAACTAAGCTTGAAAAGCAAAAGCCATCACATATATTATTCTCCTCATTTTTCTTCTGTTTCCTTTTGCTTCCTATATCTTTAAGGGCTCTGAACTTATGTTCCATGCACAGGTAACTCGTCTTATACCAGATGCCAAAGGAACCACATGCAACCAAGAACAAGAACCTGTCACCCACACTAAGCACTCCCACATTCTCAGGGTCCCTTTTTATACAGAAAAGGGAATGCTTCGTCAATGGGTCTCCCGTTTTGATATCTACCCTTATTTAGAAAGATTTTCTCAGGCATGTCAACAATCATATCCTCCATTTTCCATGTATGAGAGAAGGGAGAAGAATAAAGGAATGTAACATGAAACATGTGCTTATGCTTGTGTTTCTCTTTTTATTCATATGTCTTTATCATCAACAGGATGCTACTGCTAAGATTCTTGATATCATGGAAGACAAACCTGACCTCATTATTGGAAATTACACTGACGGAAACTTGGTGGCATCCTTAATGGCTTCTAAACTTGGAGTGACTCAGGTTCATTCATTCTCCTATAGCTTTTGCACAATCTTTTCTTATCATCACTTGGAACTAAAACTTATATCCATAACAAATGAAGGCAACCATTGCTCATGCTTTGGAGATGACCAAATATGAGGACTCAGATGCCAAATGGATGGCGTTTGATGATAAGTACCACTTCTCATGTCAGTTCTCAGCTGACATAATAGCAATGAATGCAGCTGATTTCATTATAACTAGCACATACCAAGAGATAGCTGGAAGGTACACCTCCTTTTTTATTGAGTGGCACGTTCTTATATGCTAAGTATTATCTAACACAAACACTCACACAGACACTGAACACGACACGACACGAATACGGATACTTCGACAGGTATAATCTCCAAAAGTAGGACACGGGAAACATCTATATACTCTATAATTATGAATTATATAAATTGACAATCAAGATTTATGTGAATAAGTATGACTGAGTTTTTTCTTTGTGGGCAGAAAGATACTTCTCATGACTGTTTTGAAAGAATTTGTTCCTTATTTCTATAATCAAAACAAAAGTTTATACAATAAGTTTGATTTTTTAGAAGATCATTTTTAAAATTGTGTTAGAATAGTGCTAGAATTGTCTGAGACCCAAAAAGTATTTGTTGAATTTGACACTTCACCCACGTGTGGGTCACTGACCAATACATATGTTCGACACAAACGCATCATTTAAAAGGCATTTGAGAGCTTCATTTGTTTACCCTGTGGTCAAAAGTAGCATAAGGATAACATTTCACTACTTTGTTTCATCAGCAAGCAAAAGCCAGGACAATATGAAAAACACACTGCATTCACCATGCCTGGACTTTGTCGCGCAGTCTCCGGCATCAATGTTTTTGATCCAAAGTTCAACATTGCTGCACCTGGAGCTGATCAATCTGTCTACTTCCCTTCCACAGAGAAGGACCAACGGTTGACTTCATTTCATCCCGCTATTCAAGAACTACTTTATAGTAAGGATGACAATGAAGAACACATGTGAGCTCATTCCACTTTGCCCTCATCATTTTATAGTAATCCAAATTTGTCATCTCATTGCAATGGCCTAATTCTAACTAAAATATGATTTGATCAGAGGCTTTTTGGAAGACATGAAGAAACCAATCATGTTCTCCATGGCCAGGCTTGACAAAGTGAAGAACCTTAGTGGCCTAGTTGAGTGGTATGCAAGAAATACGAGGCTCAGAAACTCGGTGAACCTTGTGATTGTTGGAGGATTCTTCAATCCAGCCAAATCCAAAGACAGAGAAGAAACTGAGGAAATCAAGAAGATACATTTCTTGATGAAGGAGTACAATCTAAAGGGGCAATTCAGATGGATTGCAGCTCAAACAGACCGCTACCGCAATGGTGAGTTGTACCGGTGCATTGCAGATACAAAGGGAGTGTTTGTGCAACCAGCATTGTATGAGGCCTTTGGTCTAACAGTCATTGAGGCAATGAACTGTGGATTACCAACTTTTGCAACAAATCAAGGTGGACCAGCAGAAATTATTGTTGATGGGGTCTCAAGCTTTCACATTAATCCTTACAATGGAGATGAGTCAAGTGACAAGATTGCTGACTTCTTTGAAAGGTGCAAGACTGATTCTGAGCATTGGGACAGAATGTCAAAAGCTGGTCTTCAGCGCATCAATGAATGGTAATTCTTAACCAACAACTGTACTGCTTTTAGCAACATTCATGATTGGATTTGTTAACATAGGTCTTGTGTTTTCCGTGCAGCTATACATGGAAGATATATGCAAACAAGGTCTTGAACATGGGATCAATTTATGGTTTTTGGAGAAGATTGAACAAGGAGCAAAAGTTGGCAAAGGAAAGATACATCCACATGTTCTATAATCTTCAATTCAGGCACTTGGTAAGTACTATAAAAAATTGAATTATAAGCTCAACTCAACCTAACCTCGTAAAATTGACTTTTAAGATGAAGTTTTCATCCACTCATATATTATGAAATGTCATTATCTTTAATCGATATGAGATCTCCAATAATAAGTTTGCTATATGATATTTCTTTGTGTCATAAATTCAAGAGCAATACTTCATACTTTCTAATTTCTAGAGGATAATATGAACATAACTTTTTACAACAAACTTCATTATAACTTCAATACATCCTGATCTTTTGATTGGTTGTACTTGTACTTCAAATTCAATAGTTATTGAAATATTATGGAAAATTTGTTATTGTATTGCAGGCAAAAAAGGTACCTATTCCTAGTGAGACATCCCAATATCCTACGCAAATGCCAAAGCCTTCTGCTCCATCTCCACCCAGAAGACCAGCAACAAAATCCAGGCATCAAAGAGTTAATGGACATGGCATAGTTGGAGCTCCTCTAAGCCTATTAACATCAGCAGTACCACCAAAAGTTAAAGACAAGCCAACAACAAAGTAAGTCATTTAATGCATGATGTGAACGGATCTCAAATGTCAAACTAAAAATTGAACTACAACTCTAGAGGAATGTTTATTTTAATCTAGCTTTGCACACAAATCAAACAAAAAACAAGCAACATGAATGAAAATCACTAAATTTATCAAATTAGTCTGTGATTGCATGAATACCAATATTATGAATATTTGCTTGAGGTTCTGATAAATGGTGGCAAGTGAGGGATTATATTGATTGGTTTGAATGAAAAAGAAATTAGTTTAACAACCTTTAAGAGCTTTCCATTTGCATTGCAGTGGTGAAGGTGTGAGAGATGGAACAACTATTCGTGAACAAAATGGTGGTGGTGTGTTTGGATTACGTTGGTTGATCTTCATAATTGCTTTTGCATGGGCCATTCATTACTTTTTAAACAATTTGGACCGTTTGTTGTTCACAAGAGAGCAATGATGGAATCAGAATCAAATGTTGATCATGTGATTTTAATTTTAACTCATTTCCATGTTTTTACTTTGAACATTTCTATTTCAATCTTGTTGTAAATAGTTTATGTGCCAAATAAAGTGCTAGTGGCACTTCAAGTTAAAACTTTACAAATTCTATTTCATGAATAATCCATTATGTCTCATCTTTTCTCTGGTCTAAAGCACATAGATTGTAACACTATTGCAGAAAGGTTAAAAGAAGGCGAGTATTTTCACTTTACAACGACGAATTTCTAGTCACATTTGATGTACACGTAGTCTTATGTCCAACAGATAAGAAGGAGGCTATTTAGCTACATTCTTAAATGCGATTTATAAGGGCGGCTATGGTAAATAGTTGCATTCTTATATGCTTCAAAATGATTTATAAAAGGGATGTGTAATGCATTTAAGAATGCGACTATTTACCATAGCCGCACTTATAATTAGCATTTAAGAATGCGGCTATTTACCATAGCCGTCCTTATAAATCTTTGTGCTGCATATAAGAATGCGGCTATGGTAAATAGCTGCCGTTGTATATAGTTATTTTTTTTAATAAATTCCGTTTAATGTTAATTCCCATCTAAATTGACCTGTTCAATTATAACCCAGCCAGACAAATACATAAATTAAGAGAATCAAATTATAGATATTGATAAAAATGTATTACAAATATTAGTAATATATTATCTATCTATCTAATTCCTATCTATCTATCTATCTAACTCCTACACTATTCATCAGCTATCATAGAGTTATAAAAATTTAGGAAATATGTGGACCCAGAATGTCTCACATATGCTATGACTTCTGAAGACATTGCTGACTCATCCGTGAAGAACTGCATTACAACACAATTATTAGTGTTAAGATACATATATGTTAAAGAATTATAAAATAATTTACCATCATGTTACTGTTACTTGATCCCAATCACTTTTAAGGCCTAGTCTTACAATGGTAATCATCCATTGCATAACGTAATAGCAACACTCATAGCTTCCTGATTGTCTATTACACTATAATTCAATAAAAATAAAAGTTAATATTGATAAACAATGAAAAGAGAAAGACAAAAATTACAAACCTTTAGTGTCATCCACTTCAGATTTTGAAAATTTGAATTGGATCGACCTTTTAAGATGTTATATCCACGCCATGAACTGATTAATACAAAAAAACGCATTAGTAGATGCTTAATTAGTAACATACGAAGTTAAGTTTATAGTGTACTTACTTATCAATGATATTCTTCAGATGTGTGGATGACTTCTCGTGTAGGGAACAAAATCACACATCAGTCGTGTAGGGAACAAAATCACACAACAGTCTTATCAACTGTTGATAAGACAAATAACTACCAATGACCCCTATATCATCCATGAAAGGAGTTAGTAAATATTTAAAACATAAAATAGTAATAACTGACTACTTATAATTAAACTTACTCATTAATATAAGGCATAAATAAATTTGTTTCCCCTCTTTTTCCAGGGTGTTAATGATGTATGATAGAGTTTCAGTTTTCTTTATTCTTGTGGGATTAGTATATGAGGGATCTAAGAATCCAAACACATCTTCATTCCCATCAGTGATAGAAACTCTATGCAAAAACCTACAAGTTATTAGTTAAAGCATAATCAATAATAATTTAACATAAAGTAAATTGAAATAGAGGTAAAGATACTTACATCATAAAAAAATGAATTATATTTATATTGAGTTTATGATCCCCAGCTATAAATTCTAACAAATCTGACATGTATATGTAAAGTGACATGTCCAAGTTGTATAAGATTGAAGAAACCCATCACATAGAAGGTGCTCCCCGATTTTCTTAACATCGAGTATCCTTCCATTCAAACAGTTAACACACGAACACCTAAACTTTGCTCCATCATGACCACTATTATTTGCGTTACTTTGCACAAATTGTATAAATTCTTCTACTCTTCTTTCGTACTCATCACTTATGCGAATATAATTAATCCAATTTCGATCCATTATTGTCTATAATAGTCATTCAGGTGTTTACTAATGAGTGTTCTATCTCACGTTTGCCGAGGATTGCACATCCTTGGACTCAATATCAACACGTATCAATTGCTGAGGGTCGAACACCCTCGAACTTAATACCAATACGACAATTCAATTCTAACCTAACAACTAACATAATATAAATTAATAATAAATACAAATTATAATAAATACTAAATAAACAAATTAAAAATTATTAAATTAATTATAAATATTAAATAATATAAATCTATCTACCATCTAATAATTTAATAATTCTATTCTAACCTAAAAACAAAAATAATATAAATTTTAAAAAATACAAATTATAATAAATAAAAAATAAACAAATTAATAACATTAATTTTTTTTTAAAATTTAAAACACCACCAACCTTGTGCGTGAAGGCAACCTTGGTGATGAAGAGTGGCGCAGGACCGACAACAACGGCGATGACAACAGCAAAAAAGCAAATAGGGCACAACAAAAAACCAAACAACAACGTGACAATGATATCGTGGTAACCTTCGAGTAATGGCAGAAAACAAACAAATAAGAGAAATAAAAAAAATATATAAACCAATGGCGAAAAAAAAGTAGAGAACTTGAAAACGAACTTATCAATGACACGAAGAAGACAATGCAAGCTCGAGAAAGACGTACATGAGGAAGCACGAGAGCAGAAAGAGAAGAGAAAACGAAGCGTGTAAGAGAAGAAAGGAAGTATGAAAGCGTAAGTGGCATGCTTCAGAGTTAGGGTAAAAAATATTTTAAGAATGCGACTAGTATGTAAAGCCGCATTCTTAAACAAAACGCTTTGTTTTAAGAATGCAGTTATTAGGTAAAACTACATTCTTAACTAAAGAGTTTTATTTAAGAATGCAACTATTTGTAATATCCGCAATTTTTTATTTAAGAATGCAACTATTTGTAATAGCCGCATTCTTAAAACAAAGCGCTTTGTTTAAGAATGTGACTATAACAACTAGCCGCTCTCTTAAATGAAATTAATTTAAAAAATGTTACCGTGTTTTGAATGACAAATCTGACAATAAAAACGCATTAAATAAATGATTATTATTTTTATATTTTATACTAGTGTAAGATTCTCTTTCAAATATAAATAATTCATATAAATAATTCAGGATTATTCTTAAAAATACGCTCCCGTTATGATCAACTTAATATAATATTCTTATGTTGCGCTTGTTTAAATATGAAAAATTATGTAATTTAAACATAAAAAAAGTAAGATAGTTATGCTTATACAATACAATAATAGTAAGATAATCTCATTAAAAATAAATAAACAGTGGATTCAATATAGATGCATATTTCAATTTTAATATAAAAGGCAGTTTTAGTAAAAAAAATAATTAATTTCTTAATTTTGTTTCAATTTCATTAATTGTTGAGGTGTTTGGTCTTTAAATAATTGTTTTTTGCTTCGCTTTTGTTAAAAGAAAGAAAAATAACGTTAATATGAGAAAAGTTAAAAGAGTCCATGCTAAGGTTAATTGAATATTAATCTTAATTTTCTGTTTTAATAAACAAACGTGTCAAATACTAAAAGACTAAATACTTTTCTTTTTTAATTTGAACTTAAAATTATTGTTTCAAATTTTACAAAGAGGTGTTGTGTAATACAAAAGTATGGTGCTTAAGAACAATATCTACAATTAAGAGATAATTTTATATAACAGTTTTTTAGGATTTTGTTTTTGGATTATTTCTAGTTGTAATTTTCAAATGTTTCAAAAAAAGTCAACCAACTTTAGATTTTAAAATTATTATTTTTTCTTTCTTCTTTAATTTAAATTGATTCCAAAAAGTTCACAATTACGTTAAAATTAAGTTTACAATTATGTTAAAACTATATTTTAAAGCAGTTACTTGTTCCCATTGTAAGATTCAATTTAATTGAGTTTAGAAGATTAAGTTTAAATTAATTTTTTTTTTTAATATTTTAAAATAAATTTAAAATGGGTCATTCTTTATTTATAAACTTCAAATCTCTAAAAACTTAAACTTTTTTTTTTTTTTTTATATTTTCTTTAAGTTTCAATCAATTTTGATTGTCTATCATTTCTAAGATTATATTACGTGTTTGAGGAGTTAACGAAGGAGTAATCAAGATAGATTAATTAAATTTTTATCTAAGTTCTTAGTTCTCTTATAATTGATTTTATCCTTTTTTTTTAGTATGTGTGATTTTTATACTTCATTTATCCAAATCAACCGAAAAATAAAGATTTTTTTTTATTGATACGAAGAAGTAAATGAGTTAATTTTTTATAGGTTCAAGTTTCAGAGATTTTCTTTGTTGAGTTGGGAAAAGATGACGTTGTTTTGTTTTGTTTTTTTTAGCAAGGGAAAAGTTAAAGGGAGTTAGCTGAATATGAAAGTCTTTTATTGTTGACAGTGTTTTGAGATAACCTTGGGTTTAGTTAGTCAAACTATAATATTTCTCTTTCTTTTAGGATTCATTGCTCTAACGTATGAGATTTGAGATAGAATCTTGAAGTGGTGGCTTGTGCATGAAGTCGCATAATACTTATGGTATGAGAGTAATTGTTAATTTCTTCTTCATTGAGATTTCTGTGTTTATTTGAGGGAGATGTCAAACTAATTTTTTCTTTTTTGAAGTTATTATCGTTTAAATGATATGAATTCACTCAAATAATGAGGTATCAATCAAGTGATGGATTTATAGCTTGATTGAAGGATTTTTCTCTCTATTTATTAAGGATGGACTACTTAAACGATAATGACTCGCTTAAGCGACATATCCTTAAATGCAAGTGCATGATTTAAGGTACATGAGGTCTTTAATGTAATTAGTTACACACGGAGACACTAATGAGAGAGAAAAAAACTTGATTTCGAATTGTATTCTCTCAACCCTTATTACTAATTATATTCTTAAAAAGTGAAATTTTGTTGAAAGCTAAGTCTCATTACAATCTTGAGAAAATACTTGTGATTCTTACTTGCAAGAATGATTTTTTTTTATTGGTTGAAAAGAAATTAAGGTTGAATTAATGGGTCCATTGTGTAAGGAAAAAGATACACTTAACCTTATACCTTGTGTGCTTGAGAGAAACACTTATCTTATAAGGTGTGATATTTAATGACCGATTAAAGGATGAATTTCCATTATTATTGGTTTTGTTTGATTTCTAGCATCCTTGTTATGGTTTCAAAATTTAAACACCACTGCCACTATAAAAAAAATTGATTTTAGTGGGGGTTATTTATCCAAGGTTATATAAACCTCAACAATGCATTTGACTATTAGATATTTTTTTACCCCATTAAAATCTAAAGGTTTATTACATAACCTTGAGGAACTACATTAGGTTTTTTCAAACTCTAGTAAATAAATTCAATTAATTATTTTCCAAATAATTTAATATATATTAGTAAATTTTTTCCATATAGACTTGTAATTTCTCTAAAAAAACCCCAAATTTCTCCATTTCCTTCTAAACACATAATTTCTCCTTTAACTCTCACCTCACCCACTGCACTGCACCACACCACCGCACTGCCAAACACTTTCAGAATAACTTTGGAAGCTTCTTCTACCTTTGGTCCACCACCAAATCGATTCCTTTACAAACCGTGTTTCCTTTGTGCAAAGTGTGTTTCGATTACTTCGATTGTGTTCCACAAGGATCGATTTGTTTATTTCATATACTATTGCTTAATTTTGTCATTGATTTTGTTGTTTCTGTGGTGATTTTTGTTTTCTTCTTAAATTTTTCAATCTATACTCAAATTTGGACTCTCTCTTTATTGAGTGTGATAGAGTGATTGGGAGTGAGAGAGGTTAGCAATGATAGAACGTGATTGAACTGTGGAGTGGAGAGGTGTTGGTTCATTGGAAAGATGGTTGGTGATGAAGGAAAAAGGTTAGGAGTGAGAGAGGTTGGTGATCTTTGTACAATGCTTAAGTTTTTTAGGAAGTTTTTGAGATAAATTGTGTTTTGTTTTGGTATATCTAGAAGATACTACATAAGGCACATCCACAAAAGCGTTTAATATTTAGTTCTACTTGTTCTATATTCTTGTTTTTGGCACACTTTAATATTTATCAACATAATCAATATGCAAATATCGTTATCAACTATCTCTTGGAAAGCCTAATAATACTTGTGGTGGGGCAAATATTTTGAGCATGACCAAATTGTTTTGCATGTTATAAAAGTCTAGTTATCAATTTTGCTATTATTAGCTCTTTCGCAGGGTGAGAATGATCAAATGTTAGGGCAAGGTGTTGGGAAAAGACAGTAGACACTGTTTCAAGGTCATTCAGGACCTTCTTATGCAACCTCTTTTAGTCCTGTGGGAGACTTTATCCTTTCATCTTCAACAAACTCAACAACTACACTTTCTTGATCTCATTGTTTATTCGTTCTAATTTTGTTTATTTTATGTTATAGCTTTAGTTATGAACTTTACAAATCTTAAGTTTTAATGCACTTCGATTATGAAGTACCAAAATTAGTGCCAATCTTGTTTGTTATAGGGTTTAGGGTTTAGGGTCACAATTATCCTTTATGGGATGTTCAGGTAAAACAAATTAATGTGAAATTTTACATTCTGATAATGAATGTAAAACAAGATACCAGTTAAATGAATAAAAAATTAAAGTTAAAAATTAAAATATGATGTCTACTTCTTTAATTGCTTAAACAAATTAGCATATGCTTGTATATGCAAGTTAGACTACATTCTTCTCTGTATATGCTCAAAATGTCCTTTTAATGTGATCCACTTTATTTTGTAAAACAAATACAATAAGACATGAATGAAGAACACAAAGAGATAGCCTAATTGATGCAAATTGTCCCCTCTCTTTTTAGCTTAATATTTGTGGGGGAAAGTTTTAGAACTGTAAGCCTCAAACAAGAGGGGAGGGTGAATTATTTTTTAAAGATTTTCGTAAGTATTGAAGGTAGAGTCAATCAATTATAAAACTATTCAACTAATTAGAAAACTGTTTGTAGTTTGATTTCAGAAAATCAACCAGTTGTTTTTGCGAAACAACCGGTTGTTTATACTAGTAGTTTATTAAATCAAAGTTAAAGCAATTTAAAGAGTGTAAGGATAGAGAGATTCACACAGGATGTTTATACTAGTTCACTCTTAACCAAGAGCTACATCCAGTCCTTAGCTAACCATTGAGAATTCACTAAGTAATCAAACCTTGATTACCGAGAGTGATGATCTTGAACCCCTCAAGAACACACACCACTCTTTGGCAAAACACACAGTTTCCAGAACAATCCTCTGAAATTGCACCACACCAAGTCACATAGAAATACAATGATTAAGGAAGAAAGAAATAGAATACACCTGAGTAAAATCAAAGATTAAAGTACATAAATACAAGACAATCCTATTCCACACTTGAAGATAATCCAAAAGCTCTTTTGAAATCTTGAAAACTGTTTTGATTGATTTCTCTTTCTTAGATAATGACCAAGAGCGTAAAACAACCTTTTTATACTCCAATTAGTTGGTCAAAGCATTTAATTCAAGAACCAAAAGCAGTTTGAATCAGTTAAAACAAAATTGGTACAAATTAACAAAATTGTTAAGGTTTCCAGAAAAAAATCAGTTGAATTCTCGAAACAACCGGTTGAATTTGTTTGACAACAAAGTCAAAACAAAGTCAAGCTTTTCAAATCCTTTTCAAAATCCACTAAGTGTAAAACAATCGGTTGAATCGACATTTCAACAGGTTGAATTTTCACACTCTTTAGAAAACACATGTTTTTCAAAAGGATTAAGATTCAATTAACCTTGGATCATCAAAAAGAGTGGATTAATTAATCAAAGACTACTAGACACACATAGAAAACCAACAACAAAGATCTTCAAGCATTCCTCTTGGATTTGGATACATCAAAACACCTTGTTCAACAATCTCTCCCTATTTGATGAAGACAAATCTCTGATTTGCTTGTGCTGTAGTATTTGAATTTGATAGATCATGCAAAACAAAATTTATGCATATACAAGGCATACATAGAAGCAGGATAAACCAGGTTTAAAAAGCACACAAGAACCAATTTTCTGCATAAACCCGTGATGAATTAAGGTGCAGATCAGAGTTATATCAGAGATATAGTAGCAATTATAGCAGAATAAGGCACCATAAGCAGTGTACAACACCATAAACCACCAATTCTCTCCCTATTTGTCTTTACAAATAGAATAAAAGATAACACTTTTGTTATCACAAAGCAAAGACACCTTGTTGACCTTCAAGCTAAAGTCTTCAAGCTGCTGTTTGATCCAGAGGATTTGAGCACAACAGTTACCAACAACTATATATTTAGCTTATGAAGTTGAGAGGGTCACATAAGCTTGCTTCTTGCTATGCTAAGATATGACGCTTGAACCAAGAAGATGACAAATTGCGCTTATTTTGTCCAGCTTACACCCTGCAAAATCATAATTAGAATAACCAATCAAATGTATAAGAGAGTGAGAGGAATACCATAAACCAATACCTTGAAGTGAGATTCTTTTGGATTTGTTTGAAATCTAGCACATAAGCAAACTGTAGACATGATGTCGGGCCTGCTAGTAATGAGATAAACCAAATAATCAATCAATCCTCTGAATTTGGTTTGATCTACTGTTGTTCCAGTCAAATTAGCATCCCTATAATAGCTTGTGGACATTGGTGTGGATGCCTCTTTGCTGTTTTCCATCTCAAACTTCTTAAGAATCTCATTTTAGGAACATGCCATCCTTTGATTGGTTAACCTGCAACTCTAAGAAGAAGGATAACTCTCCCATCATAGACATTTCAAACTCCCTCTGGATAGCTACCACAAATTTCTCACACAGGCAATCATTAGTAGTACCAAATATGATATCATCAACATAAATTTGAACCAAATTGATGACATACTTTGAATTTTTAATAAAAAAAGTCTTATCAATTTTGCCTCTCTCATAGCCATGAGACAAGAAAAAATTTGTAAGCCTTTCATACCACTGTTTTTGGGCTTGTTTGAATCCATGCAAGACCTTTTTTTAGCTTGTGCACATGATTAAGATGTTGGTGATCTTCAAAACTTGGTGGTTGTGATACATAAACTTCTTTATTGATGAACCCATTCAGAAATGAACTCTTCACATCCATCTGAAACAGTTTGAAACCACTCATACAAGTAAATGCAAGCAGTAATCTCACAACTTCCAATCTAGTCACAGGTGCCTAGGTTTCATCATAGTCAATGCCTTCTTCTTGATTGTAACCTTTAAAACCCAACCTAGCTTTGTTTATTGTTATTACACCACATTCATCCAACTTGTTTCTAAACACCCACTTGGTTCCAATGACATTCATGCAATCAGCCTTAGGAACAAGGGACCACACATCACTTCTAGTGAATTGATTAAGCTCATCATGCTTGGCAACAACCCAACTTTTATCTTTAAGTGCATCACCTATAGATTTACGTTCAATTTGAGATACAAAAGCCATGTGTTTATAGTAATTTGAGACAGAGTTTTGAGTAGACACTCCCTTATCAATTTTTCCAATGATGTTGTCCATAGAAAAGTCTATAGGAATTCTCCATTATTTGGGAAGTTAATCCTGTTGTAGAATTTCAATCGGTTGTTTCGCAGAATCATTTTTTTTTCTGGTTAGGATTCTAGCTTGTGCAAAATGGTGTTTTTCTCCTCTTGTTTTGCATATTTTCATGGATTCCTATTCTGCATGGTTAGTCTCATCAAAGACAACATGAATAGACTCTTCCACCGTCATAAGCCTTTTATTATACACTCTATAAGCATGGCTAATTAATGAATAACCAAGAAAGATACCACTATCCACTTTTTCATCAAACACTTGCCAATGTTTTCCTTTCCATTATTGAAAATGTAACACTTGCAACCAAACACTTTTAGATGACCAATGTTGGGTTTTCTTCCACTAAACAGTTCATAAGGGGTTTTCTTCTAAATTGGTCTAATAAGGACCCTATTCATCACATAGCAAGTTGTGCTAACAGTATCAGCCCAAAAATATTTTGGCAAAGAAAACTCATTCAAAATGGTTCAAGTTCCTCAAGAGACCTGGTTTTCCTTTCCACAACCCCATTTTATTGGGAAGTTTTAAGAGCAGAAAAGTTATGGAAAATACCAAGTTTTCACAAAAACTACTGAATTTTTCATTTTGAAATTCCCCCCCATGATCACTACGAATGGCACAAATGTTACTGCAACACATGTTTTGTAATCTCTCGCCAAGTTTTTGAATGCAGAAAATACATCACTCTTGGATTCCAAAAACAGTGTCCTTGTGAATCTAGAGAAATCATAAAAAATAATAAGTGCATAGTAGTTTCCACCAACACTCATGGTTCTTGAAGGACTAAATAAATCCATGTACTGCAGTTCAAGGGGTTTGGAAGTTGAAACAATGTTTTTCAGTTTGAAAGAATGTTTGATTTTCTTCCCCTTTTGACATGCTTCACATATGTGGTCTTTTTCAAACTTGAGTTTGGGTAAACATACCACAAGATCTTTTGATATCAACTTATTTAGATGATGCATGTGGATGTGTGTTATCCTTCTATGCCATAACCATGATTCCTCATGTTTGGTTAGAAGGTAGCCAATAGATGCAAAATGTGAGATATTAAGAAGATAGACATTATTGATCCTTTTACCAATCAACAAAACTTCTTGTGATTTAGGAAGCCGTATCTCACAAGTTTTAGACTTGAAGGTTATTTGATAACCTTTGTCACATAACTGACTTATGCTAAGGAGGCTATGCTTGAGTTCTTCCACAAATAGCACATCATGGATTAAGTATGTGTTCTTGTCTCCAATGGTTCCTCTTCCAAGAATTTTCTCTTTGTTGTTGTCTATATATGTCACATGACCTTCTTGCTTGAGGAGTAGATTGACAAACTTGGTTTTGTACCCTGTCATGTTCAGCTCTTCTTCCAATTGACTCTGTTTTCCAGCCAATTATTCAAGCCTTTCAACTGGTTATTCAAAAGGGCCAGCGTATTAGCTTCTTCACAAATCTCTTTAAAAGCATCAAGAAGTTGGCTATAATTTTCAAAGTTTATGGAGGTGTTGTAACTTACACTGCTTGTTTCTGATTCTCCCTTTGCCATCAAGCACAAATTTGCTTCTTCATCTCCATTTGATGATGAGCTAGAGGAAGAAATATCATTATCTTGCCAAGCAATGCAGACTCTTTTTAGCTTTGCCTTTCTTCTCAAATCTCTTGCCTGCTCATCTGTCCTTGCTATTTGAAGATTGGTTCTTGTCCCTGCTGTTCTTTTTCAAGAACTTGCTAAATTTTCTGGTTAGCAAGTTGAGAGTTTCACCATTACTGCCCTCACTTGATTCTTGACCATCTTTATGACTAACAATTTTCAAAGCAATGCTCCTCACATGCTACTCTTCATGTTCTTGGTCATTTAGCCGGTTCATCTCAAGTTAATGCTCTCTTAAATTACCAAATAAGGAGGCTGTGGTCAAGGTTGTCAAATCCTTGGATTCAGAGATTGCAGTGACTTTAGGTTACCAATATTTGTCCAAGCATTTGAGGATCTTGATGTTAAGTTTCTCCCTTTCGAAGATCTTGCAAAGGCTGATGAGGTGGTTCACAATGTGGGTGAATCTCTTTTGCACATCAGCAATGGTTTCCCCTTTCAGCATCCTGAACATCTCATATTCCTGAATCAGAGCATGCTTCCTTGCTCTCTTCACATCAGTGGTTCCTTCATGGGTAACCTTAGGAATGTCCCACATTTCTTTTGCTAAAACACATTGTGAAACCCTGGAAAACTCATCAGAATTTAGAGCAGATGTGATGATGTTTTTAGCAATACAATCATATTAAGCTCTTTTGCTTTCACTCTCAGTCCTTTGGGACCAAGGTTTCTTAATCAAAACATAATATTTTTCAAATTTTGGAACAAAAGGGCCATTTACAATGGCATCCTAGATTCCTCTATCAATTGATTCCACAAAGATTTTCATTTTGACCTTCCAAAACTGATAATTCAGTCCGCAAAATAGAGGCGGTCTATTTATTGAAGCACCCTCCCCAAAGGGTAGTTTTTCAGCCATGAAAAAGGTTTAAGGATTGAAAACTTGAATGACTATCAAAAACTCAGCTCTTGATGCCAATTGTTAGAATTGTAGGCCTTAAACAAGAGGGAGGGGGGGGGGGGGGGGG
>Ga0123342_1003211_pt1 | contig 26442 bp, 17 predicted proteins | sample Turbeawhitnodule_FD_89960 | JGI IMG/M metagenome (GOLD analysis project Ga0123342, IMG submission 89960) | Root nodule microbial communities of legume samples collected from Mexico - Turtle bean Mexico white nodule | ecosystem: Host-associated > Plants > Roots > Nodule | place: Mexico: Nepantla...
ATATATATATATAAAATATTGAGATAAATATAAATATATATTAGAAAAACATATATACACACAAATTTATATATTTTTATATATATATTTTGTGTATATATATATATATATATATATATATATATATATATATTAATTTATACATGTCATATAGGTATTATGTTGGTATTATTATTATTTGAAAACAATGTGCTCAATTAAAATATATTTATTCATTTTATATAATTTTAATATAATTATATTTAATGTGTTACTAAATATTTAATCAAGTACTTATACTAAACTTCTGATAATCAAAATCTTGCTAGCGTACCAAACCCTGAAAATAGTTCAAATTAAGATGAATTAATATAAAAACTGTGTTTTCATTTATCTTTTATCTTCCTTAAAAAGTGGTTGAGTGTTTTTTAAAGGAAAAAAATATTTTAAGGATTTGAAATGTTTTTGTTTTGGTTATCTTTTTTACTTAGAACTTAAAAAAAAGTGAAAGATGGTTTAAAACAACATCCTCTTTTTCTGCAACTTGCAAAAATTTGTTTTTTAATCCATGAAAAGCAATTCTTGTTCATCCTAAAAATTTATCTTTTAAGTTCTTCTCTTTATACAAATAAGAATCACATTTTCATAAATAAAAGGGAAAAACATATTTTTATTAAGGAATTGTTTTGTGGAATAAATGTTAGTGAAATAAAGGGCAAGAGTGCTTCATAAGTCCCATTGGATTTGAGAAGTGGTGAAAGGTGAGTTAGGAATTACGTTTAGAATTCAAAAATAATGAAAGGATGAAACACTCTCCCAAAACTACGCAACTCAATTATCTCACCATCATTCTATTTTATATACATAATTAATTATCATCGTATTTTCTAAAATATTTTTCTTTTTTTATAATAATAACTGGAACATAATATTCAAAATAATAAACTATATTAAGTTATAATTGATAAGATTATTTATTTATTATTATTTTTAATCTAAATAATATTTCTTTTCATGTATTTTCTCTCTGCCAAACCAAACATGAGTGTTAAATGACCTGTAATTATGTCGTGTGGTGTCAAATTCATAGTTGAAAGATGAAATATAATGAAAAGGTTCACTGCACTTACAGGTAGATAAAGACCGAAATAAAAAATAAAAAATGATATACATTCAAAATCCACTTCTTTTCTACAATCACTCTCGCCCAATATTATTATTATTTTAATTACTTTTTTACATTATTTAATTATAAATTTACTTTTTATTATATATTTTTTAAAATTATCACATCAAAGATGGTACACAATTCCTTAGTTATCAAAGTATGATTTTTCTAAGAAAATATAAACTAAAGTGTTAAATATTGACTTTAGTTACTCATTCTAAAATCACTTATTTTTCATCTTTATATAAAGAAAATAGTGTGTCATATTAAACCACACAAAAATTTATAATTTGGAAAAACAGATTTTTAAAATGGAAAGAGAAGAGAATAATAGTACAAGGAGAGTATTTACTATATATTATTATTATTATTATTACTATTTATAATAACTCCATGGATATTGTATGAAGGATTGATTGGTGTACATAGTATTGACCCAACATTTCATTTCAATTTGCAGAGTTATTTATGATGATGATCATCATCTCCATTGTTAATTATCTTTTATAGGTTTTGTGTGTGTAGAAGAAGAAGAAGAGATGGAAGAGAAAGTGAGTGGATCTAAACATGTGTTAATGGTTCCATACCCAAGCCAAGGCCACATAAATCCAATGCTCCAATTCAGCAAACGCTTGTGCTCCAAAGGATTGAAAGTGACCATGCTCACAACTATTTTCATTTCCAACTCCATGCATCTTCAATCTTCATCCTTATTGGGCACTGTTCAACTTGATTTCATATCAGATGGCTATGACCAAGCTGGTTTTCATGAAGCTGTTTCTGTTGAAACCTATTTGTCTCGCATGCAAGAAGTAGGGTCTAACAGCTTGAGAGAAGTCATCAACAAACACAACTCTTCTGATCACCCTATTGATTGTGTGGTCTATGACCCTTTGGTGATATGGGTGTTGGATGTAGCCAAAGAATTTGGGTTATTTGGAGCTGCTTTTTTCACTCAAATGTGTGCTGTCAATTACATATATTACTGTGTCTACCATGGACTTCTAAAGCTCCCCATTTCATCACTACCAATCTCTATTCCAGGGCTTCCTTTGCTTCACCTAAAAGACACACCAGCCTTTGTTTATCACACTGACTTCTATCCTGCATATTTTCACTTGGTCATTAATCAATTTTCTAACATCCACAAAGCAGATCTCATTCTTGTCAATTCCTTCTACAAGCTAGAGGACCAGGTACGTATTCAAAGGAATGTGTAGTAATCTGCTATTCGTTTGATATTAATTCTCATGTATATGCTTGGTGTACCAAAACTTTCATCTCAAACATGCTTAAAAGTTACCAAGAGTCATGCTTAAAATAAACCATAAAGAACATTACAATTTCCTTTCCCACCCGGAATCTTAACCAGATGGGTTAAAAAGTGAATTTAAGCCTAATTCAACTTTAGGAAACCAACTTATAAGTTGAGATTTTCATCCACTTATATATTATGAAATATCTTTATCTCTAGTCCATATGGATCTCCAACTAAACTTCTTCATGTCCATATCTGTCAACTCGTATGTGAGATTATATATTTATAGGATAATGATTAGCCTGATAAGTCCAACAAACTCTCATTAGGATAAACTTTTTTAAATGGTTTTGTTGTTAGAAGTGGACTTCTAATCTAACTCAACCTTATAAAACTAGTTTATAAATTGAATAGATGTTCTCTTATATATTATGAAATGATTTTATCTCTAGTCATTGAGTTTGTGAGATCTTTTATATTTAAATTAATCGACTTTCTCAAATCCTAATCAGAAAGTTCTAATGAAAAGAACTAGATTATTGGTGATACATACGTTAATTTGGTTTACTAACAACTGATTGAGAAAGGTGACTCTAAGAAGATAATAGGAATAGTTAGACTCCTATCTTTCAATTGTCTTTCCTTATAATATAAATGCAAATTTTTCTGTAAATGTTTATTTGAATCATGAGATTATTTCTTCTGTCTTGCACCAAGACACCACTTCTTTTTTCAAACCAGTAAAATGAAAATGAACTGTGATTGTCTCATAATTTTCCATATCTATGAGAAGGTGGTGGATTCCATGTCAAAGCTGTGTCCATTATTGACAATTGGGCCAACAGTTCCATCCTTTCACTTGGACAAGGCAGTCCCAAATGACACAGAGAATGTTCTGAATCTGTTTGAGTTAGACTCATCAGCAATTAGTTGGCTGAAACAAAAGGGTGCAGGCTCAGTTATCTACATATCATTTGGCAGCATGGTGTGCTTTAGCTCACAGCAGATGGAGGAAATAGCATTAGGCCTAATGGGAACTGGTTTCAACTTCTTGTGGGTAATTCCTGATTTGTTTAGAAAGAATCTGTCAAAGGAGTTGGAGAAGGGAATTGATGAATGTGAAAAGGGTTTGATAGTTAATTGGATACCCCAATTGGAAGTGCTATCAAACCAAGCTGTTGGTTGTTTTTTCACACACTGTGGATGGAATTCAACTCTTGAAGCACTGTGCTTGGGAGTGCCAATGGTTGCACTACCACAGTGGACTGACCAACCCACCAATGCAAAATTTGTTGAGGATGTGTGGAAAGTGGGAATCAGAGTGAAGGAAAATGAGAATGGGATTGTCACAAGAGAAGAGATTCAGAATTGCATCAGGCTAGTTATGGAGAAGGACCTTGGAAGAGAACTCAGGATTAATGCTAAGAAATGGAAGAAATTGGCCATAGAAGCAGTGACTCAGGGTGGTACTTCACACCACAACATCAATGAATTCATTAATAATCTGAATAAATGAATTCATAAATAATCTGAACTGAAAAAATCCTAAACTTTGATAATATGATAAATATTAGTTTGAAAACTGGAAAAATGCAACTGCGATGTGTACAATGTACTTTCAAAATTAATCTATTAAAAATTATTTTTTTAGTGGTAATCTAGTGATTATCAACATAAAAATTCTTATTCTTTTCTCTTATTAGTTGATATCTACCAAATATCAATTATATGCTATAAAGGGTTTATTTATACTTGCAATTCAATAATAGCAAATTGTTAAGGATGGTATTTTAAAAAATTGGTTTATTCTGATTAGTTGCTTATATATTTTGTTTACATTGACATCTAAATGATTAATAATAAAACAAATGCATATTACGTTCTCTCGTACAAATTAATTGTTTCGAAACTCAATAATCAAAGAGGATTTGAAATAGAAATTTAAACAGAAAAGGGGTCATAAAAATTAGGGTAAATTCAACTAATTATAATGAAATCATTCTTTTCTCAAGATTCTGAATTCATACATATTCATTTCAAAATCAGTTACATAATACCTGCTTATATTCACGAAATTGAGATTGCAATTGATAAAAAATCGTAAATTCCCAAATAAATTTTGAATGATTTAAGCAATTAATCAATATCCTGAATTCTTTTAATTCAGATCAATCACTCCTAATTTAATTTGAACCCACTAATTTGTGAGTGCTTACTGATCTTAATTAAGATTCCTTCAATTATATTTCTAAAACTATATTATAAGTCTAATTAGAACTTGATTAGGTAGAGTCATGTTCCAATTAAGATGAACAACCAAAGTGTATCTAATATATAAACTTAACAACTCCAATCACATTATGGTATACAAATATTAAAATATTTTGTAACTTCAATTATGACCTTCCAAAAAAAAATATATGAAAAAAAAATATACGAAAATTATTCAAATTTGACTATTAAAATCCACTCATTTAATATTTCAATATTAAAACCAAATATATGTCATATGTAAAAATAGATCACAAGTACGTCTGTGCTTAATTAACTACTAATTAACTAATAATTTCATTATAACTTTTCGCTTCATATGCTCTTATTAAGTGAGAATAATTATAATTTCAATGTATAAAAATTATAAATTTGAGTCATGCAATAATATAGAGACAGCGAAAATTAAAAAATATTTAATGATCACATAATCTATTAAAAAGCGTGTAGAAAATTTTCATGTTGTATATTTAAATATAATCTAATCACGTGTATTAAAGTTTTTCGTCTCTCACAATAAAATATCAGATTTCAATATATTTCTTCATGCTGTTTTATTTTTATATTTTTCGTTTGTCATGTCTAAATAATCGCATAGTTAAAATAACTACTATTCCATTAAATATTTTTAAAACATGTTTTTTACTCTTTGGTTTGACCCAAATGATGTGAAATTGATTGATTTAAACGAAACACTCAACATACTATAAATTTTCTTTATTATATGTATTATCAATTTGTACTATTTTACTATACACAGGGTTTATAAAACTATCATTAATTTAAAATAAATTTTAAACTTATATATATTCAATGAATAAAATAAACTCAATTTCAATCAAGTATTTATTGACTTACAAGCTTAACTCCTCAAAATACATAAACATGTACTCTTATATTAAGTATTATATTAAGTATAATAGCAGCAGATATTCTTTTTTCAAATATATCACAAACACAATTACTAGAGTAATTCATTGGAATAAAGATGTTAATATAATAAAAACAACAACTCTATTTTAAGTTTTTAATAACAAGAAAATCATAATCATTCCATCTCATCATTCATTTATAAAATATATATCTAAACTAGACCATACATAAATCTATATAATAAATTATATTTATTAAGAATATATCTCTTTGCATCTTCTAAAATATTCGCCCCTTTTTTACAATTCCAGTTAAATCCCTTCTTACATTCACAAATCTATAGATCTATACAAATAGATATATATCTATGAGAGATGAAGTTCTATTAGAAGTATTGTTAGAATTAACATTAAAATTATTTAAACATATATAGAAATCTCAATCTCATATAATTTGGGTAAAGTTTAAGACATTCAATATTTAGAATTATAATATAACGGCGTTCTAGAGGTAAAATGAAATAAACTCTCCCCTAACTTTCCAAAATAGACTTAACTCACTCACATTTTTTTTAGAGAAAATATATCATTTAAACAAAAATATAAGAAAAATAATATGCAGCAAAATTCCAACCATACCAAGAATCCACTAAGAGTCATTTTAAACATTATCTAGAAGTTTAATGTATCCACTTACAATTATCCAATAATCAAACACTCATACTTCAATCGTTTCAACTCAAAATTCATTATATAAGGTAATATAACATTTTTATTTGTTGAATTGCTACTCCAACGCCTAAAATAATTTCATAATAATACAACCGATGAATCTAAATCCAAAACTACCTGAGAGTAAAATACAAAAGGATGGAAATAAATGGAAATGCCTTGCACAAGATAGAAGCATGATAAAGTAACAGAAACAATTAAGATGTAACCTAGAAACAATTAAGATGATTTAGGCACAATATCTAAAGCACTAGTGAAAGAAGTCAATTGCATATTGTCAAATAGGAGACAAGGACATTGAGACAAGTTGTTGAGATAGATCTCAAGTTAAATATTCCAAAGGATTTGGACTTTAACGAAGTTGAATTGGCAGCATGCAATCCATGTAATTAACCTTACCTAAAAGAATATGATTTTGTTATATTAAATGAGTTTTACTTCTTTCAATAACTTGCTTTAAGTACAGTTATGTGTGCTTAAGCTATAAACTAAAAAATTATGTTAATATAAATGTGTTCCACTTATATTTCACGGAAGTAATAATATAATTTCAGTAGAGTTATGCATGGCAATAAAGCCTAAGTGTCGTATCATGTGTAAATCAACGTATATGTGTGCTCAGCTGGCATAAATTTACAGAGCTTGCACACACTTCCTTTTAATCTGACTGCTACAATTGAACTACTTATTAATACATGAACACAGAACCAATGGCTGAAAAATTCGAATGGCCTAGAGTCTATTTGCGCAACATTCTTTGTGGCATGAAACTCAAATAATATGCATCTGGAAGTCAAATGACAGATCATACACTCTCCCTGGTCCCATCTTCAGGTACATGACCATCTTCCCTCCAACTGCCCAACTTAATAATGTCCTCAACAAGTATTTTCCCATCTGTACCGACAAAAATTTATATCAGTAATTACAGTATTCGTGAACTGATTTTTTTAACAATAAATATGAAGTTTGATAGATATCGTCACTGAGTATATTATAGTCCCATAACTTCAAAACATACAAATTTCTTAGTCCAACTTGCTCAGGAACACAAAAGACCCCAAAGAAAATTGACAAAACAATTTGCTAATATACTTTATTCAAAAAAATAATTAATATACAATTTGCCCCCAGGAAATGGAAATTGTGTTCTTTCAGTTCATGGAAGTTCATAGAAAACAGTCCTTGATGAAATTGTTTACAAAGTTGTTAACTTGGCAGGGAAAACTAATTAACTGGAGACCAATTTGAATAGGCGCATACTTTAAAATGAAAAAGGTAACACAAGATTTAAGAAGTGGCAAATACTTGTTTAGTAACATCTAAAAAGCAGTCATTTTAAAAGTAAGTTTTATAACCTACTGAATAATACTTTAATGACTAACAATCCGGCTAAAATTCAGAGCAATACTTTTGGTTGATCTATCTGAGATACTGTTCACTCACCTATTGCTCCAAGGTGAAATTCCAAGAATATTTCACTAGAATTTATTTTATGCGAATAAAGAAACAAAACTATTTTCAAATACACTACCAGAGCAAACAAAATGAAGACTTGATAAGATTGGGAAAAGTATTAAATTTATGCGTGAGATAGAAATGACAGACCTCTATCTTTGGAAAGATTGCTGACAAGTTCTTGGATACCCTCCTTGCCCAATGTATCCTTTAAGTACATTGCAGCAGAGGCTACCTCCTCAGGAGTTACTTTCCCATCATAATCTCTGCAAAAAGGCCAAAAACAACTTTTAATATATGCACAGAAGTTATTCCAAACATAGATTGTCCTAATAAAGTACAAAATTTGCATGGGTAGCAAATAAGAAATCATGCACATGACCGATCAAATTTATCTTGTGAAATGATAATCACACACTGACATCCCAAACATGAATTAACTTTTAAAACAAATGTGGAAATGTATTCTTCCCAATTGGAGTTGATTGTTAAGCTTTCAACTTGGAAAATGAGTTCAGACAACTATACCTCTGTCATTCAAATGGCAGCAACTTATAATCATTATCAACTAGAATAGAATGAAAATGTATTCACATCTTTCTCTTGTAGTACAACACAAATCCTTCATAAATAGATTATAAAGCACAACCAAATAGTGCCGTCAGAGAAATTGATCAATTGTGAAAAGCCTTAATTGAAATTGAAAACAGCATCACTTGGCAGTTATATTTAAACAGAAAAGGCGGGAGAGAGATAAGTACAGTATCTTTGGTGACAAGTCATTGAATTCTTAATAAGTTAATTTTGTTGAAGCTGTAGATGCAATAAGATGCTGATATGAAACCACATTCTTATGCAAATGCAGTATGAAACTACATATATGTATCATGTTATCTGATAAGATTAGGACAAAGCATGACCAATATAAACACAATGTCGAAGAGCCTTAGCTCGAAGAAGGCACCATTTCCCTTTAGAGACTACTTAATCATAGGAACCATCTCAGCCAAGCCACTTATAGCCTAAACATTAGCATAACCCTCCCTCCTCCCCCACCCCTTTCCCAAAAAACAACGTTGAAGCAAGTGCACACCTGTCGAGAAGCCTCCAACGGTCACCAATTTTAGCATCCACATCATCGATTTCCTTCTCGAGATTTTGAAGCATAGCATCAACCTGACAAATTTTAAATAATTACAAATTGAAGTGTAAAACTAGTTTCTAGTTTTTCCCTAATAATAGATAAATGATGTGGCTCGTACTCTCCCAATGAGTGCTGATGACACCTTATCCCCTTCACCAGACTCAGCAGCATGGTCATGTTCCTCTCGGGCAGCTTTATATGCCTTAAAGGCATCTTTTTCACCATCTGAACCCTTTACCATGCTATTATAGAGTTCTATCTGCACAAAAACAAAACAGCCAATGATAAGGATGGGTAATGGATTAAATATATACAGACATACACAGAGTGGCGATCAATTTACGGTGTCACAATACAAAGACAAATTCAAAATGCAATGCACATTATAAAAAAGGCTACCTTTTAACAATGTCAGATGAATTATTTGTTGAATGATTGTTTGAATACATTGATATATATATATATATATATATATATATAGAGAGAGAGAGAGAGAGAGAGAGAGAGAGAGAGAGAGAGAAACATTTGATAGTAGTAGTATTAATTTATAATATCAAATATATGAAATTGTTTATAGGTAATATTATTGAATTTTTCTATGTAAATAAAATTGTAAAATTAATTTCTTTTGTTTGTTTTTGTCTTTAACTATCCCGGCTACCAAAAAATGTCTGGGTTTGCCAGTAACACCAAAAAAATATTGATACAGTACGGTTGCACAACACGAGAACTTCTTACAAGAAAAAATGAGTACTTGAAATATCACAAATTATTCTGCATACCATTCAAAGCCAATCGATTTTTATTATTTTTAAATGTCATAAAGGTTAATGTTTTACTTATTTGCAAATCATAATAAATAAAAATTTAATGCTTCGATGGAGTCTAAAATGTTCTTAGACAAATATAAAATTTTAAGAGTATGACACATACTTTCAATCAAAAGTAAGATTTAGTGAAAAACTCATCTTATAGAAAGTTATTCATTATACAGACACATACTATACTACTCTTGTTTTCCTGTGCCTTCATTGATAGATATTAGCACTCCATCTTTTTCGTTTTAGACCAAAAGGAAGAGACGTGGATCTTAAAAAGGTGGAAACGTCTGTTAATGTGCTTGCATGCACAACAAATTTCAAATGATATTATATAGTGCATCAAAACTTTAGCATACCCAAAAAATATATTCAAGGCAATCTACAGAAGATGTAAAGAAAATGATAAATTCAGAAAGTTCAAAATATACCTCTTTATTAACCAGCCTAAGAAAATCTTCACGCTCTGTACTTACAGACTGCCAACAGACATAAGCACACATTAAACTGCTTAGATGTTATTTTTAGTATACATTTTGCAGAATCAAAAAGCAGTTCACCAAATTGAAGGAAGTGGAAGGTTTAGACATCAAATTCTCACCGATGCCGAAGCTAAAACTGCTAATGCACGACTAATTTCACACAGCTGCTCTTTGTTTTCCACTGCTCTGTCTCTAGCGAGTTGGTGAGCCTCTTTCGCTGTAGAAATATTCATCTCTTTCAGGGCCTTATCTTCTTGACTGGAACTACTACTTTCCATCCTTGATTGCACCACCTCTTGTCTCTCCTCCTCCTCCTGCATTTTATTTGTAATACTGTTAAGTATTGCACTATTGGAAACATAGAATCATTGATCAAACGAAAGTTACTTAATTTTCATCAATAGTCATTTATACCTAGAAAATGAACTATATAGTGAATTCTAGCATATCAACACCCAATATTTTATTTGTTAAAATGACTAATCAGACTAAAAATGAATTCTGCCAAAAAAAACACTGACATGATTCCTTTTTGGTCACTGATCATTTAGTACTTTTTACTAGATTCTTCATTCTTCTCATATTAACCAGAGAAAATAGCAAACACTATAAACAGAATAATTTTGACCATATCCTCCTAATGCAACAAAGATACCTTCAAACAGGACAAGTATCAACAGGACAAGTATCAACAGGACAAGTATCAAGAGCAATGCATTTCCATACTTTACCTTAATAAGTTCTTCTTGCATTTCAAGGAACTCCAGTTTCCTCCTCCTCTCTGAGACAGAGTCCCCAGAGGGTAAGGATGTAACCTGTATAGTATCCACGACCTCATCGGGAAGAGAAGAAAGTGTAGCCTGTACAGCTTCTTCTGGTTTCAATTTCCCTGACACAGTGAATGACCTATAAATGATATCAAGTGAGATTTCAAAATGCATATCAAACAGGTTTATTCTTTAACTTATTATTTAACCCTGCCATGGGAGGAAGCCTTAGTCGATTACCTTGAAAGTATCAAAAGGGATGATGGCACTGAGTGATTCAGAGACAAGTCGAGCCAATCTCGAAGCTGTAAAGGCAGGCTTGCAAATTTTAGAATAGAACACCAAGCTAACATTTGATATTAAAGAAAACTGACGTTTTAATATCCTCATCAAGATCCAGTATTCAAATAGAACAAATTTTCATGAATTATGCCCAGTATAACCTGTTGGCGCATTTCTTCAACAGAAAACAACCCAAGCATGCCTCGCTCTCTACAATCTTCCCGAAGTTCAGCTTCTGAAAGAGAATTCACACCTTCTGCTTGAATCAGTTTATCATCTTCCTTAATCCTAACAAAAGGGGGACATGTTGCAAGTAACACAGTTACTAGGTATGTCGAGTAAAATGGTAAATTTAAGTATATAGCATTAAAAGGTGAAAAAGAAAACTATTTTTCAGGGTTGTTGTCATTAATGATGCTAATTAAACTATTATAATCATAACACCAGAAAATGTATGCTGCAGCAGCAGATAATAGCAGTTTGAAGAGTTAATTAACTACATTCAAACCTAGATCTGTACCAAATATTTTAGGGCCATAGTGGTAGTTTTGTGGAGTTCAGGCCTGAGGTCTTAAAACCATTTCCTTGCAGATCAAAAGCTTTTGATAGATGGCTTGTAATGCGTTAGACCAAAATGATGAGGAAAGGAAATAGTTCCTCTACTGTTTTTTCTTTTTCTATATAAATTTCCTCTCTAAACAATTAAATCTAAAATAATTCTTTTAATAATTTAAATAATTAATCATGCATGGTGATACCAGTTTTCAAATGTTAACAGAGCAATAAACTCCAATCTAAACATAGGTCCAACCCAATTGAGTACCAAAGGTTGCATCAATGGATTGATAAAGAATTTTATCTTTGATTGAGCCCAATGACATTATTTGATTCATGAAGTCAAACCTGTCAGTCAAGACAAGGCTTTGGTTGTGATAGTCGTAGTAGCCACAACATACAGGAATACTTTTATTGTATTCAGGCCTTTTGTACTTATATTTAAATAATTAATATGCATAAGATTATTTGTTATCTTATTTTTTACCCTAATGATAGTAAGGGGAGGTAATCTTTTCAAATAACAAGGTATCTTTTATCATTAGAGATTTATTTTAGTTTTCCAAAATGCTTTACAAAAAGATAAAACCCCAAGTTGCAATTAATAGTATCAAACAGTAAACTTGCATGATAAAATGCATCGTACCTTCGTAAATGTTTTCTTAGCATATAGCGCAAGTATGCATCAGTGCCAAAAGGGCTGATTCCCATGTACTTGCACATATTGACTAATCGTGGCCTACAAGCAGTAAAGAGACAATGGAAGTCATGATACCACCTCACAACTGAGAAAAACAGCATATTGAAGTCAAACAAGGTTAGGAGACTGACCTGCTTATATTATCTAGAGTAAGTTCATCGTTAAACAACTTAGCGAAGCCCAAAATTTCCTCATTAGAGACAATTGCACCTCTTCTAACCTGTAGAAAGGAAATAAAGGGTACAAATGACTAACCAAGGAAAAATTTCAGAAAAAAATATATAAAAACAATTGCTTGAACTAAATTTTTAACCATGTTTAAAAATTCATCAAGATCTTCAGCTGTTTTCTTTAGTTCTCCACTTCGGGAGTTCTGAACTTCTTTTGCCATTTCTTTGACTGTATCCTGAAGGAACCTTGCATACTCTATTCTTGCCTTGAGTCTCCTTTTCAATGCTTCCTACACATTGAGCAACTGAGTCACACAAACAACCTACGGTGGGCAATCAAATCCCACACGTTCATGCTAACTGAATTAGGAAAATAAGCGGCCACCAGAAAACATAGAGCATGTACTAGCATTAGCTCATATATAATTTGTAACCAGAGATGCTGATTTTTAAGGTGTTTTGGAAGTTTGGTTTTGGAATAGAAGGGAATAGTTTTTTTTTTTATTTCTAAAAAATATTCTCTCTAATTTGATAGCTTTTTAAAATAAAATAAAAATGATGGACTAACAGCATACGGCCTAAAAATTCTTGATAATTTATTACCTGTTCTTTCATCTTGTCTTGAAATGTGGAGGGCAACATGTTAGGGAATAACTTTAGAAACACAGGCAGGAGGAATTCCATAAAGGGAACGATAATGAAAACTGCAAAAGGAACTAGCCTAAAGATATCGGCAGTAGTCCGTGTCAGTTGCTGCCGTTCCCTTCTGGAGAGACTCTTCCCACCTGCAAGCTTCAACAATAACCTGGAACTGATCCTCACATCAGCCCAAAGCAGCTTAGAACCCAACCAATAATGCTGCAACGTAGACACAAATTCCCCTTTCCAGTGAACCAGTTTTTTTGCCCAGTCCTCCCTGTAGCAGCAACAATCAACAAACCAAAACGCCAAATCACCAACAATTAAAGAATAAACATTTCTATTTCGAATTTCATTCTGACAAATTCAGAAGCCTTAGCTAAAAAAATTTACACTCAAACCAAAACACAAGCATAAGCTCAATTTAAAATCAAATGCAATTCTCAAAAGTAAATGCAACAATTAGCAAAACCTAAACACCAACTCGCCATCAATTAACGAACAAACATTTCACTGTTTCATATTTCTTTCTGCAACAACAATTGCAGCACAACACTAGAATTTCAAAAGTCTCAGCGGCAATTTCTTTACTCTAAACACAACATACCTTCAACTTAAAAAATCAAATACAATTTTAAACAGCAAATGCAAGTACTAGCAAACCTAAACACCAAACTACCAACCATTAACAAATAAACATATCACTGTTTCAAATTTCAATCCGCATCAGCAATCGCCGCCACAATATAATAATTTCAAAACCTCAGCTGCAATTTCCATACTCGAAACACAACCGTACCTTCAATCTAAAATTTCAAATTAAATGAAAACCTCAACAGTAAATCCAAACTCGTTTAATATAAGGAACAATAACCGCGGACCTACTCATAGATGCCACGGCTCGCAACGCAGGACCGATTCCCAAAAAAGCAGTCCACACTCTCCGCAAAACGCTTTGCACTTCCTTCTGCGACTCTTGCGACCGTTTCGCCATGGCTTTGGCCTTCGCAGTGGTCAAGCCTTCAACAGCCTGATCACACTCCTCAGGAGACGCTTCTTTCCGCTTCTTCGCGACTGCCTCATCATTCTCCTCCTGCTCATGATTCTTCGCCGCCGCCGGCTGCGTCAACCACCGCACACCTATAGGCGCATTGAATCCAGAAAAACTCTCACGCGGAACCGCACTCCCGAATTTTCCTAATCCAAATCGATTCCATAAGTCTTTATACGGCGTCGTTCCGTGCTTACAAGGAATCGGAGGAGTTGTCGTAGCCACAGCATGTTCCAGATAGCGAACAGACGAAAAACTGCCATTGACGTATGAATGGATGACAGTGTTCCTCCTTCTGAGAATCGCTCGCGACGCCATTCCCGAACTGGCCTCCGAAAAGCCACAGTAGAAGGTGAGAAACAAAGATCGAAGAAACGATCAAATGAATGTTTATTTTGTTCTATTACAAAATATAAATAACTTCGAATTCCTTAGATCTTCTTTTTTTGTTTATTGCATGGCGAGTGGGAATTCGGTTGATGGGTGAAAGGCGAGAGCGTGATTGAGCTTACTTATGCGGGCGAGGAAGACGGAGAGCGAATAGGAACAAAATAAAGAAAGAAAGATTTGTAGGAGTTAGGGTGTTAGAAAAGTAGTGAAGAGGTTTAAGGTGTTTTGTTCGTGACCTCTATTTCCACTTTTGCCCTTCTTACTAACATCTTTTTTCATTTTCTACCCTTTCATTTCTTGCTGCTTAGGACATTATGAAGCAAAAGGCAAACTAAAGACTGGTATTAAAACTTGTTTTTAGCCGGTGCGGGAGTTTGGAGAGATCTCAAGATGTTTTTTTTATATACATTCAATTATAATAATTACAATAAAATACCAATAATTAATTATTTAATATAATATTTAAGACACATAAATTATAATTTAATTATAACTTACTAAATAATTATAAATTATTATAATAAAATTCATTTATATATCATGATAATTATTTATTATTTTTTAATAGTCTCAATCCATCTTACTTATAAATAAGTTATTATTCTTTCAATAAGAAATACACTAAACTTCATTTTATACTCTTTGTTAAGAATTTATTATCACGTTTGTGTTCTTCCTGAACTAAACTTCATTTTATACTCTTTGTTAAGAATTTATTATCACGTTTGTGTTCTTCCTGAACTAAATATGATGTACTCTCATCGATGTTACCTAATAAAAAATAAAAAAATATCTGATATCTTATTAAAATTAACAACAATTTTTTATTAAATTTTATCCTATTATTTATATCCTATTAAAATCATATTTATTATTTTACTGATATAATCCGCACAGAAAAAAAATTCTTAATTCCATTGTTATGTGCTTACACAAGTTATATATATGTTCCTCTATTCAGTAAAACTATCCATACCTAGTAGTACTATTTTTCTTCAAAAAAATATCAACAAACACGTTGGCATGAAGAAGGATCGAAAAAAAAAATAATCAATTCCTTCCCAAATTAAAATTAATTTATATATAAATTTAAAACATGAACTTATAGAAACTATATAAGATAGTTTTCACACATTAGTGTATGAGTAAATTAATCTATGTGGAAAAGTCGATTTTTTTCTTTCTCTCTCTCATGAGACTTCTAGAAAGGTTTATCGAAACATATTATTTATTAACCAACTACCATTAGTTGTGATTTAATATTAGTATGATAGTCGTAAATTTTAGATTAAGACTACAATATTAAAATAGAGAAAGTGTAGTGCACAATTATTTTGTACCAGTTTGATAAATCGTTAGTATAACAGTAAACACAGAATCACACATTCTAATGCACCAAAATAGGAACCAACATTTTGTAACTTTAGTTTTGAACCTCAATTGCATTAAAAGTAACGCCTTTTATCTCTATTTCTCTCGTTTTTCTTCTTTTCTTGCCTTTTATCTCTATTTCTCTCGTTTTTCTTCTTTTTCTTTTTAAAGGAGATGCAATATGAAGACTTCCAAGAGATCATTCATCACGTTAATTTAAAAAAAAAAAATTAACTAAAACATGAAATTTTTTCTTGCAACATAAAATCATACAAAATAATACGAATATATTTATGGTATTTATAAAAACATATACATGAAAGTATAAAAACATTATTTAATTTTTAAAAAGATAAATTATTTAAAATAAATTAAAATGTCAAAAGAAATATATAATTATTTTTTAAATACGTAATTATCAAATTTCAAGTTGTCATGAAGTAACTATTTGTCCTTGTTACTATCTTACATTTGTCCATAAAATAGTTGATTTTATCAACCATTTTCAATTCAATTAGTTAGAAACATAAACTTTGAGCTCTGATTAACTTCTCAGCTTTTATTTCAAGGGCATCTAATTAAAGTATTGAGGGGCAAAAACCAGATTCCCTACAAGGCACACAACATATATGGTGCAAAATGATGATGCGAATAGAAGCACATAGTAGTGCATCCATAAGTATAGAAACACACTTTTATTAGAAAATTTCTGAGAATAAATGTTATGTCGTTTATGGTACATTGTACAGAGAGGAGCTGTTCCAGAACCTCTGGTGGGCCGGGTGGAACCGTGGAAAATCATTTTCACGCTCAAATCCAAGCTCAGGTTAATATTATTCGAATTTTCAAGTTATTAATTGCAATGGTACACCAACACCAATACGAAGCTCACAAATTGGTTTTGAGGATGCCACCTGAACTTGATGTCCTCTTTGCCACGTAGCATGTATCCTGTTATTTATTTCCTGCAAGCATTGAAATGTATCATGATAGTGCCAAGTTTTGAAGTCAGCAAAGAGAGTTCATCAACAAGTACAACAATAATATTAGTATTTTCGCAACTAGCATTGATAAAATTGAACTAAAATGGTTTGAGGTAAGCCTCCCTACCACAGACACGTACAACAAGGGATGGTTGATTCTTGGCATTTCAAGGTACAATCAGTTAAGTAAATAAAATTTTACACGGATATATTCAGTCTAGGAAACATACCAAGGAAGCTTAAAAGTATCTTTCCACCATCCTTGTTTTGAGCAATTTGCAACAATTTTGTTCAACCGTACTATGACCTGAGAAAATGTTGGCCTGACAACAGGGGTTGGATCCCAACATTCCTCAATCAACCTGCATAAACTACGATAGTTAGACCGTTTCTAAATTAAACTGAAGCTTGAAGACCTGATTTTAAGTTTAAAATAGACTAACTCTTTCAAATCCGGTGGATAATGTTTCGTTTTGATCTTGAATGTCGGTCTTTTCCCCTCTAAGCACATCATTTTCATCACCTCCTCCGAGGGCTTGGGATGGAAGGGATGTGTACCCTCTAACATCTGGGTCCATAAATGATATATTAAATTGAAGAAAAAAGTGTTGAATTTCAACCAATAGACAATTAATATGAGGAATAGAGTGATCAACCAATAGACAATCCTAAACTTCAAAAATATTAAATGAATCTAGAAAATCTACAAAGCTTTTTTCATGAAAATAGAAGTGCATCATCTTAAGGAACTACAACGTGACAAAACATCCGAAGAAATGTGAAGAAAATATTGTCAAATTCATCATCCTTCCCCTCGGCACCCAACTCAAGCCCGTACCCTTCTGAGCATCAACTCGTGATCTCAACTCTAAAAAACCTGTAGATCGAGTGCATACAGCTAAGCTAAAAATTAAAGCTTATAATTGGAGAGCATTAGACTAAGCCTCACTGTTCAATTTAAAACTCACATGTTCTAAAGGCAAAAGGCTGACACGAAGCAATAAAAACAAGAATCTTACCAAGAGGAAACTAATTTGTAAACTAATTAATCTGACATACGAAACGTCATAACAGATCGGCATTATTATGTGTTACAAAAATCAGGTACCTCATATATAATGAGACCAAAAGAATATGCATCCACACTTCTATCGAATACTTCATCTTTGTAAATCTCCGGTGCCACGTACAAGCCTGCAATGAATACAACCAAATCATTATAGAACCACGAAATATACTTTTGTTTTAGAAATTTTAATCTGCAATTATATCGCTTAATCTTTCTTGAAATGCTTGTCCGTTTTCTTTACAATTTTTTCTACAAAGTATGCATTTTCTTTTATATATATTTTGTATTTGTTGGGCAAAGGGACCATGGTTTAGAGATGGAACAAGTATCAAACCATCATCAATGAGGAAAATTACTCAACAAGTGTTAAGTTATTTCTATGTAAATGTTTATCATAATGGTAGTTTCACTTTTTGAAATCTCAACCGTTATTTAAAGAAAACTCCCCACTTTATTGTCCAATTTTTGCTTTACACCAAAATCCCATAACTAATTACACATTTATAACAAAATAAAGTATAAACAGATATTCATATGTAGCAGCAACTATCTTCAAGCACACTTCATTACAACAACAAAAAATTACCTGGCTGTCTAATATCCTAGTTAACAATAAAGAATACAGAATAAACATGTATATCTTGTTAGACTCATTCTATTGACAAGGCTTATCATGGAAATGAGAAGGTGCACAACGCATCAGTTAACACAGCCATTCCATAGCACACTATAAATGCAGCATATCCAGAAGTAAAAAAGTTTAGAGAAAAGGGTTTAAGGGTTTGCTGGGACAAGCTTTTCCATAAAGATTTCTAGAAGAGAAAAATTAAAAAGAACAACGAAATAATTCTTTTTATAAATTAAATTAGTTTATGCACAGGTTAAAAAAAATAAAAGCTTAGAAAAGCCATACATGACATAGCCTCTAGAAAATAGCTTATACATAAAACTAATTTTAACTTTTAGAGAAACTCATTTAATTTATTTTTCTTCTTATTTTTCTCTCCAAAAAGTTAATATGAAGTTTGTCTAAAAAGACCCTAAACCTTAAAACTGTATAAAAAAACCTGTGTAAGATCATCAAATGGAGGTATGTGCACTGTAAAAAATTTCCATATCCCAAATGATGGACCGTCGAACAAAATTTCCCTCTCAATCCCCTTAAGTCCAGCAAGTTTTGACATAGAATTCTCAATGAATAATTGAAAGAGTATATATTGAACTTAAGATGTAATAGGAACTAATTAAAAGAAGTTCCTAGACAGTATTTTATCATTTTTCGTGGCCTAAAACCCAAGCTTAGGGCAGCTAAAGAGAGTTGTCATATCCAATTTTAGCGGGTATAATTCATCCATGAAAAGGAAATTCCTATTGCAATCACAAATCTGATATGTTCAGCCAGTTGTAACTAAACTGAATCTTAATGCTAGAAAATAGGACGCTGGATTATAGAAACCTTCCGAACACTGAGGAAGGAGAAGAAATGCAACAAATTTCTTTTGAAAATACTCAAAACTTACTTGAAAGATCAATGTTAGGGTCAGGCTGCACCAGCCTTGCTTCATCAGGTGAGATTAGAGAAAGTCTCACAGTGCCAAATCCACCTATCTTCAATTGCCCTCCATTATCCAGCAAAATATTTCTGGCACCTTACCGAAATTTCATATATTAAAGGAACAGTAATCCCATGAGAAAAAAATCTAATTCAAAATGCACTCAGTCATAACTAAACATCAGATTGTATTAAGTGATCTTACTTTGGCTTTAAATCACAGTGAATAACCGGATCTGGTTTGCATTCATGAAGATAGTTCATGCCCCTGCCAACAACAAATTATCAAGACAATTTGGATAAACAATCTAGTGGAATTTGCAATAAACTTATAATCAATTAGTACATTGTAAACTTAGAAAGCTAAGATGACCTAAGGAGCCTTTTAGAAATTAACAACCATATAAGAGATAATAAAAGCAAGAAAAGGACATGATTTTTTTTCAAAGATGCGTATAGTTCCTTGAAATGGTTACTTGCCTAGCAATATCGAGAGCAAAACATAGAAGTTTTGATGGGGACAAACGCCCTTTCTTTTGGAGATAGCTTGCCAGGTCACCCTGAAAAATCAAAATTGATATGAACAAAGAAAAGTGAGTTAGATACAATCATACGAGAAACTTACTCTGCGAGGACAGAGAGGGATAGAGAGGATAAGCTTACTTTAGCATGGTACTCACGCACAATCATCATAGGTATATTTTGGGTTACAGCTCCAACAAACTGGATCACATTGGGATGTCGCACCCTTTCTAATAACGTGAGCTCATGTTTGAAGGAATTTCTGAGTGAATTATTGAAATGGCAAACAATTAGAGCCAAGGTTGGGTAATAAAGTATAGAAACAAATAAACAGCAATTCGGGTCATCTACAAGACCAGAAATCAAAGTGAAAAGTAATGACATATGCAGTCCGACAGGAACTTAGCCAAGCAGCATCAAACAACGTGATTGATTGGCAAGAAGCATATCATACAACCATTCTCACAAACATGTTCGATTGCTAAGGTATATACATACATACATGGTATCAGGATCTGTATAACTGTCCTTGTCAAGTATCTTCACTGCAACCTTTGTGCCATTCCATTTAGCTACTTGATATGTTCCCTGAAAATAGATGGATCAAACAGCAGTGAAGAACTATACAAACAAGTTTAACACACATCATTGTTTAGCTTTATAAATGTCATATGTTTAAAGATCCGTGAACTCGATCACACAAAGCATCAGCACATGAGGTACCAACAATTAGAAATGAAAGATAGGGGGAAAAGAATAAAAAATCAGACGGTTAACAAAGGGAGCCCAGTGCATAGGGCACGAAATATGGTAAAATATTTAATGCGTGCAGTAATAAACACCACATGACACATTACTGGTCATGCAAATTACATTACTAGAGCAAAATTTTACAGCATATGCACATTATCTTAGTTGATCAATTTTAAAGTAAAAATGGTCCCTCGGAGTCAGAGTAGTTGTCTCAATTGCAATTATCAACTTGCATTTTAATAAATACCATGACCGGGTGGAATCCCCAGTTGAATAATATCCCAGAAAAACCATAACTATTAAATAATCAAATAAAATATAACCAAGTGAACAATATTTAATCACAGTTCCAACGAAAGAAAGAAAGAGAAACATACTTTGGAAATACCATCGCTCTTCCGAACCTGTAGCTCTAACGGGTTGAGTTCATATTCCGGAACTTCTCGAGGATTTGCAACGGTCATTGGAGTCTTTCTGGTTTTCTAAACACGTCAAAGATAATTAATCAGTAAGTCACTAAATTCTATCCGACATATTTACCACCATTTACTGATCCATAACAAACAAAGAACGGTAGCACAATACCGGCACTTTAGCTCCACGAGCCTTCAACATGTAATAAATCTCTGTATTTCCATAGTATTTGGCATCAGCTGCCGCCTGCACATCCACACATCCACCACCACTTAACACAAAAAACAAATCAACTTTAACCTTAAAGCAATAATTTAATATAAATGTACTAAGAGAATAATATTTTTTACATTCTTATGCAGTTACAAAGATTTATATGTTAAATTAAATTAATTTACAATAACTATCCTATAAATCATTAAAACACTACTTTGATTCATTCACAGTTTTTAAAATTATGATTATAATAGATTTAATTGCCATGCCCTTTTTCCATTATCAAATCTGCGACAAAATCGAAACCGAGCATTTCGTGGTTTAGAAATGCCGAATCCTGCAAACCATGTATTCCATTTGTAGGCAAGTGTCATGTTGGCTTTCACATAAACTATCTTTCAAGTCAAAATTCAGTCCTTCCTATCATAATTTTTTCTAGACAATATGAAAAAACTCTTCAAATTTTTCGTGATTATTATAAAAATATAATTCTTCAGATTCGCTGTGATTTCAGTAAACGTTTTTTTGGATGCATAATAAATAATTTAAGAATTTTTTATGATCATGATATATTTTTAATATTTAAAAAATTTAATTGCGAAGAGTTTTCCAAAATTTAAAATTCCATTACTAGATGTATTGTCTGTGAATTGACTAAATTATTTACCAACAAAAAAAGGTAATTGAACAGTGAGCTCATAGTCGTAATATCCATTTAGTACTCTGACTAAAAAAATATCTAAATAAAATAAATAGACGTTGATAAGATGTTGATAGTTTTGATGAAACTAGTGGTCTATAAAAAAAGAATTAGCTGGGACTACAAATAACATGATGGTATAAGATTAGATAATAATTTCTCTTAAACAATGACCAGACCCAACACATGCAATATCTTTGAAGTATAGAAGGCAGGGACACCAAACACAGAGAAACATGAAATGTCTAAAACATAAATAGATAATATATTCAACTTTTTTTAAACCATCTAATGTTTTTTTTTAACAAACCTTACAAAAAGTGAGAAACATTTTATATTACATTTTAAGCTAATTATACTAAAAGGTCAAAAATAATTGAGAGACATAACGAAAATTATGGAACAAGTATGGGAAATGTGCCTCACAAGTCAAGCTGACAGTTATCAGTGCACTTAAATTAAATTAATAATAATCACAATATAAAAAATAAGTGTATAATAAATTAATAACGGAATATAGGAGAGAGAAAATTACGGTACTGCCCCAGCGATCGCGAGCGTCGATGTTGGCCTTGCGGGTGAGGAGGAGCCGAGCGACTTCCGCGTGACCTTCGCAGGCGGCGATGTGGAGGGCGGTGCGGCCGTCGAGGTCGATGCTGTTGACGTCGATGCCTTCGTTGAGCAAATCCTCAACTCCCCTGACGTCGCCGCGGCACGCCATGAAGAGCAGCTGCATGGTGGAGTCAAGATTCTCGGGCACGGTGAGCTCCGCTTGCTCCTCTTCGGCGCTCCGCCGTATCGGATCCAACGACGACTGCCGCCCGAAGCTGAACCGCTGGTTGTTCCGGCGTGGATCCAGAGAGGCCTGCCGCGTGAACTGCCTGCTCAGGCTCTTCCGCAGCGACCCCGACGAGAACTGCCGCGAGATGCCGCGCTTCAGCTGCGCGGCAATGTTTTCCATGGCGGCCGCCGGAGGATTCCGCACCACAAAAACTTCTCACAATCAATCAATCAACCAACAACGAACGAACGAACGAAGATTCCTAGCGATCATGCTTACATGTTGGAACGGATCCAACCTGTAGCTTTGGTTATGCTGTTGGAAAGTATACGAACCGAATCAAAGGAAGCGCGAGTCAGCGAGGGAAAATAATAACGACGAAAACAATAATAGAATATCTTTGTTTTTATTTTTGGATTGATCGTTCATTCTCTCATCACTCACACGTTTCCATTCCACGAGAAAGAAGCCGCGGTTCTCTCTGTCTCTCTCCTTTTCTTTTCCTTTTTCATCTCTTCTAATTAGATCATTCCTGTTGAAGTGGGTAGGTTTGGTTGACTTACCAGGACCTGAATCATTCTTTTCTCAATTTTTCTTTTTCTCATTTCTTCTAAAATAATTAATTAACTCCCTTTTCTTATCAAATTCAAAATACGCGCTAATAGAGAAGAATTATTGTTTTCAAAATCTAAAAGCGAGTAAGAATAAAAAAAATTAAAAAATGCATATCCACACACTGCTGCTAGTTTGTCTATATCAGATTCGAATATGTCTATTAAATGATGTCTCAATGTGGAATACACGTATTAGATATTAATATTTATAGGAGACGTATCTGAAGTGTTCAATTCAAAAAAATATTTTGTTGGATTTCTGCAATTGTAACATAATTTTGAAAAAGAAAAATACATTAATTTTTTAAAAACTCAAACTTATTAATTAATAACTCAAACTTATTGTATAAATTTGTATTATAATTATAAAAATAAGAAACAAATCTTTTTTAACCAACCATGAGAAACATCTTTTTATTAAAAAAACTGAAACATATTTCTTCACATAAATCTTTATTGTTAATTTATATAGTTCATAATTATATAATATATAAATTTATGTTATTACATTTGAGAGATTATACATAATTTTCATATCATATCAGTGTCTCAATGCTAATGTTAGATAATTAGTATTATAATTATAAAACAGTTTTTCATTGGATGTGCACGTGGAATTTTAGAAGTACAAGTAGGTTGAATTAATTAATTAGCTCCCCAAATCTGAAACTATGAAATGCAAATTATGATTCACTCCATGGGGTCAGCCACAACTACATAATTAACTTTCTTTGTTTTTGTTGAAAAGTAATCTCTTTTATCTCTCATTTCATGCTCAAAACACACATCTCCAACAATCACTCCTCACCTAAAAAATAGAAAGGTAGTGAGCGTCATAATCCTTGTAGGCCAACCCATCTAAATCATTAAATTTTGAAGGTTATCTTTCAATTTTGCAAGAGACAGAAAATAACGGACACCTACACAAAAAAGTTTTGCAAGTTGGATTCTTAAGACATTCTATCCAATCGAAACGTAACACACCAAGAGGAATTCAACACTGTCAGCATAAACTTTTTTTCTCAATATTAATGTTTGATGTAACAAAATGTTTTGTTTGTTTTCATTGCTTTTAACAAGGAAACAAATAGTGATGCAATTTTTTTTTGTGGAACACGGTTTAGTACAAGTTATGCATGATTGACCATTTCAATGTTAAAAAGATATTGGGTGAACTAAAGATATTTTATATTTTTATATATTATGATTCTCTCATTTTCAACTTTAAATATTGTAATTTAATATTTTTTTAATATTCTTGATGTATTTGTTGTGCTCGATACTGTATTTGCCTGTTATGTAACATTTTGCTTGTTTGAAGAAAATGGTAAGGAGATTGAGAGGAAAAATATAAAATAAAAATGATTGAGTTGCACGACTTTTTTGTAATAGTTCTCCAAGTTTAGTTTTTTTTTTTTTATCTGATAACAATATAGATCCATATGATATAAAAATTCTCCAAATTTAGATGTTTTATCTGATAACAATAAAAATCCATATGATATAGTAAGTTAACTGTTGTATATAAATCAAATATCTGTCATAATATATAATATATTAGATGAAATCTTTTATAATTTATATTTATAGAACAATCATTAAAAATATTTACTATGAATGGCCGTATAAAATAGTAGAAAATTCTAATAAAAAAAATATAAATAAATCATTATTATGTTAAATAAGAGTAAAAAGTTATACTCATTTATATAACCTAGAAAACCGTTAATAGATTAATAGTTTACAACACTACAATACAATTCAGTGGACAATTTTGTAGACTTTAACAACTTTTTTAATACCGTTTGATTAAATTACATTTTTTACATTGACTTCGTATAACATCTAAAAGTAAAAGTCATAATTGTTATTTATATAATACTTGCAAAAAGTTATTGTGATTAAAGATTTCTCACGCAACATTACACATATTATCCTCTCCCTTATTCTTCTCGTCCATATACTCTCTTCTTCTTTTTTGAGTCATCGTTCACCAATCATATCTAGTTGGAGTGTAATATTCTTACCTTTTTTTATGGTTAATTAAGTATATTAGAAGTTTATATTTTATATAGATAAGGCGTGAAATCGAAAAACAAATCAATTAAAAAGTATTATAATGAAGTAAAAAATAAATAATGTTTAAGAATTTAAAATTAAATTAAATGAATAAATATAAATAAAATTATAATATTAAAAAAACTTATACGACAAGTTTAAAAATAATAATATTATATTAAAAAAAATATAAGAAAGAAGTGTTGTGACTCTCACCAAACTTCAGTATGTCATTAAAGTTAGGTTTTAGTGAAAGTGTGTATTTAAGAAAAACATTAAAACACTTTGATATGCATAAATAGAATAAAGGACTTGTGGCTATGCAACATGGTAAATATTTGTCCAAAGCTCAATCCACTTTTATCCAAAACGAAAAGGATTTCATATGCTTCTATTTAGTTTTATCGTGCATGTCGTGTTATGACCTTGACGCGTGTGTATTGCATGCTTTAACCATAATAAGTGATGGAAGTTATTAAATTATTGTAACAAACATTTACAAGTCACGAGTTTTGGAAGTCATCAAGGTAGATTTTGGCAAAAGACAAAATTTAGATTCCTCCAACAAAAATAGTTTTGGAAACCAACAAAATTAGTTTTGGAAGGAAATGTCACATCCGATTCTGAAGTAGCTGAATCTAAATGTAAAGGTAATTACCTAACTAGTTAATTA
>Ga0123342_1003212_pt1 | contig 26428 bp, 15 predicted proteins | sample Turbeawhitnodule_FD_89960 | JGI IMG/M metagenome (GOLD analysis project Ga0123342, IMG submission 89960) | Root nodule microbial communities of legume samples collected from Mexico - Turtle bean Mexico white nodule | ecosystem: Host-associated > Plants > Roots > Nodule | place: Mexico: Nepantla...
AAGTAAAAACATCCTTATGCCACATAGTTAATATACTCCCAGCACCTTCGTCCCCTTCGTTAAAGATCCAGCCAATATTATTATCTCCCCACAACTCAAAACATTTTGCTTCTGTTAAGGATGTAGATTTTATTTCTTGCATACATACTAAAACTGCACCTTCATTAGCAATTAATTTTCTCATGTAACGAAGTTTCGTGCCCCCTCCTAATCCTCTAATATTTAAGCTTATAATAATCATAATTACTTATGTTTACGTCCCTTCCCACCCTTTTTCTTACCCTTAAGGTCCTTCTTCTCCATAAGAACCATCTCATTAATTGCTTCTACCTCATTTGCTTCACAGGATATACCTATTTGTTTGCCTAGCTCCCATAATTTAACAGGTCTATCAATATCAAAAGAGGTCCAAAATCTTTTATTACAATTATTGATACCATCCTCAGAAAAAGAGTTGCTAATAGAGTTCAGCACTAACCTGGATTCACAGATGGTTTCGTTCTGCATATCCCCTTTTTTTGTAAGATACTTCCATCGGGGTTTTCTGCTTGTTTCCCCAATCTCACATAGACCGCGTTGCCTCCAGCCATATTGTGGGGTTAGGTAATTACCTCCATATTCCAGTTCATCCTCTCCCGAGAATCTAGCCATCACTATCGTTTTCGGGTCTCCTTTCCCTCCTTCCATTCCAACTCCACCATGGTTGATGATGCTTGTCTGCGGTCCTTCACTTGCTTCAGCTACATTCTGATTTACCGCGCCACGCAAATTATTGCTAGATGTTGCTGATACCAATCCCCGATTTTTCGTTATCGGAGACGACTCTCCTTCGCCTAGATCCTTCGAGACCTGCTTCTTGGGTGTTTCTTCATTTACCGATTCACTCTCCCCCACTTCAGTTTTTCCACTTATCCTAACAGAGTTCTTTCCTTTGATAGATAGAGATTGGGCTGTGTTGATAAAAGAATGGGCCGAGCCCAACATGGGCTGAATACTTTTTACAGCCTCTACAGCTACTAAAAGATTGTTTATAACATCTTGAACTGACTTAGGCTTAGATTGCATAGGCCTAGACATAGAGTCTGGTGCTATGTCATTTTCCCCCTGCCCACACGTTGCCTTTCCCATGATTGAATTTTCAACGGTAACCTGCAAAATCCCACCTTCTGTGTCAGAGCCCCTAGGCAGTGATTCAGGGTGTTCTTGCTCCTTCCGTTCTCGTTCTCCGATCGTCTCCTCCTCCGCAACTGAACCATGATAATCTTCATTGAAATTGTTTTCAGAGAAGATGGTGTCCTCCACATATGTTTCCGACGATGTTATGCTATCAGAAGAGTCGTATTGGTTATATCTACAATCACTTTTCCCTTCCCTACCGTATGGCAACTCCTCTTCAATATTAATGTTATAGATCTTTCCATTGATCTTGAAGGCTTTACTCAATCTTACGTTACAGCTCCTGAGAAGTCTAACTTGCAGTCTGGCGTACTCCAGATTTTCCCAGTTCATAGTGTCTTCATCAATGGATATCAAAGAGGCCACCTCTTCTACCACTTTTGCAAAGCAATCTCTATTCCATAGAGATAAAGGGAGACCAGTGCATCTTACCCATACTATTTTGTGTCCAGGTAGATATTCATCAGACCAAGAGTTGATGACTTCAAAAAAACTCTCCATCCAGACTCTGTTTTCCTTTATCAATTTCTCCATGCATTCCCCATCCACTGGTGTTAGCATCACCATATTATCCCCCAAATACCTTGTTTTAATCTTATTTATCCCTCCCTTCACAAGTTCCTCACACAGTTGAGAGAAGTCTAAATCTGCTATCATATGCCCGACCACACTATTTCCCATCCATGGCAGAATTTGCTTTTTTGTTTCGATGATAGGCCCCTTCCATATCTCCTGCGAAGATGAACCTCTCACAGCTTCTACATAAAGTTTCTTCCCTTTCTTTTCCTTCCATACTTCCTTATATTTTACTTCCTCCTTATCCTTCCTCCCCTGTTTATAGTTCATTCCTTTTGTATCATAGATTCTGTGTTTTGGTGCCTCCTTATGAGAATCATATTCATCCTTCCTGTATCTTGGTAGATTGACATGTAATTTCATATTCCCTATATAAATCTGATCCAGTTCCTTCTCTAGGCGGAAAATATCTGTAACCTCAAAAAATCTCACAAATCCAAACCTTCTTCCCCATCTATTTAATCTTCGGGATAATTCATTCTTTTCCAACAAGCTAGAAATATGACCATTTGATGAACCGATGAGGTTCTGAAAGTGCTGAACTTGCTCTTTGGCTTCTTTGGGAATCTCACGTTAAAGATCTTTTTGTTCCAAATTTTTAAAGCTTCCTTAACCATTTGCAGCTACTGTTTTAGGATGAACATGGGGCAACCCATTTTCCATCCATACTTCAACAATAACTCTACGACAGACACTGTGCTCCTCCAAACAAAAAGAAACTTAAACGAGAATCTCATCTACATGGAAAAAGAGCGCAGAGAAACTAGCAAAGAAGAGTGATCAGATTTATTGTGAATCAAAGTATACAACAAATATATTCATACAATCCATTTATATTACATTTCATGTCAATCCTTTGGAACTCATTCTGCTACTAGTCCAAGTGTAAACAGATCCTGATGTGGGAATATGGATTACATTATATATTGTTGCCTATCCGTTCTCAAAATCCAACCATAATTTTTTTTTATCAACAAAAAATAATAAACAAATATGAATCACTTAAGGGTGGATGATCTAACTCATAAAAAAAAAATAGGACATCACTCTTCCTTTTATCCCAAACTTCCAAGAAAAACTACGCACAAATTCATATCCTCATAAGCAATCAAAGAGGTCCACCCTTTGCAAGCCAGAGAATAACATTACATCAAACTCTAAAATACAAACAAACATAATCAGGTAATCAAGAAATTAACCTCTCACTACAATAAAAACAAACATGAAATAGAAACCAATTTTAGAGACAAAAAATAATTAGTTGTTATAGTAACTAAATTAGAGACTATTTTAAAGATTAAAAGAATTTGTGGTTTCTAAATTAGTTTCTATTATTATTAAATGGTTTCTAAATTGGTATCTAATTTAGCAACCAATGTTTTAACTACCAGATATTTAGTTTCTAAAAATTTGGTAGAAAAAACTTGGTTGCTAATTAGATAACAATTTAGAAACCATTTAACAATAATAGAAATTAATTTAAAAACCAAATTATAAGAATTTTTTTAAAAAAAAAAAAAACATCACACCTTAACAAAACACCAACATAATAAAAACAAATTATAAGAGAATATAATTGTGGGTGTCACAAATACTCTCCAAAAGTCACATAAATTAATCATGATGAGGAGAGGAGTGCATTTCCACCATATTTTTCATGGGCTCCAAGCATAAGCCAAGCACCAAAGCTTTTACGTTGCATTTCACTAAGATCATCCCACAGTTTTAACAGCTTCATATGTAAGTAGTTGCAGCATAAACGCATGTAAAAAAAATAAGGTTATGATTACAAATAATGGAAAATGCAGTCATTTGTTTGGAGGAGGAAATAATAGAAGGTTGAAGAGAAACATCACATAAGCACCAAATATTTGGAATTATATAGCCTTATGCGAAAAAAGCTTCATGTCAATAGTATTAAGGAAATCTAAAAGCCTTTTGTGATCAGGATCAATCCATATCGATCCATAAATTTGATATGCTCTTCATGTCTTCAAGCACGGTTGTCTTAGAGACCAACGATTGCTGAGTTTTCTCAATGTTGTTTTCGGCAAGAACAATATTTGATTTGTATCAATACCATTATTGACTTCTTTCAAATGCATGCAGATATCTTTATAAAGGAGAAGAGGTGATTTCACAACCTGTTCTTCAGAAACATCCTCTAAGAAACACAATCTTCAACTAAGCCTTCTTTCTTTGCAGTCATGGCTCACTTCAACGGTTCATCAGACCCAAAACTGCACTTTTCACAGTTTAAGATGATGGAAGAAAGTGAAGACGTCATTCGGATTTGGTATTGTGTGTGGATAACACTCATAGGTGAATTGTGAAAACAAAGAAACAAGAAGTTTTCAAGAAGGGGCGCTAGACTATTGAGATCTTCACGATATGCAGTTGTAAGTTTGGTCATGGGTTACCTCAAAGGTATCCTTAGTATGTTTCTCTTATTCTGATTGGTGTCTCGAACTATTGATATGCATGAGATCGATAAAAAGAAAGGTTAGAGGGTTAAGGTTGGGATGAGTAGGTTTTCTTAACGTTAGACAAACTGTTAGAGGCAGGTTTCATACATATAAAACATTATTAGTCAACGTCATCTCTTGTTATAAAGGGAAATGAAGTGGCGAATAACCATTGATTACATATATCCTAATACAGAGTTTCCAAAAAAATTCATACTCTTTGTCGAGCATTGATAGACTTGTTGATAGTGCTATTAGACATAAGATGTTAAATTTCTTAAATAGGTATATTGGGTATAACCAAATACAAATACATCCTAAGGAAAAAAAAATATTTATTATAAAAAAAAAGTTTCAAGAGAAAGCATCTTGATAAAGAAGAGAACATTTCATACCAATAAGAAAGACATCTCCTAAAAAATTAACACATTAGTATCGTCTTTTACAAGAAATTAACAATAAAACTATTTTCTCACAAATATATTCAACAACTTATTTGCAAGAAAATACCTTTTAACTAATTCACAAATTTTATTTAAATCACCCATATTTATTCTTTTTCCTTTGAAATAAATCTTTTACAACCTTCATACATCCTTTTTAATTTTATTTGATCGATGCTAACATGGTTGGATTGTAACTTTTTTTTTAGTTCATGTTATAATGTTTTCAACAACTTATTTCCTTTCCAAACATAAAGATACATAAAGATAATGGAAGGAAAAAAAATTATTACATACTAAATTTAAAATAAGATAAATTTGAATAAAATCATGAAACCAATTCAAACCATATTTGATATTGTAAAAATAATATAATATAATTAATAAATGACATGCAACGAATTATTAAAAATTCTTTTTGTTTAAGATACAATTCAACATTGAATATAGACATTTTTCTTAACAAGTTCAAAACATTAATTTATCATATTGGGAGAACATTTTTATTCTATTAGACTCAACTGTAGATTTATTATAACTATATAAAATCAACTTTAGATGTTATTATAGCAACAATATGATGTGCTTAGTCATTTTAATTGTGTGAAACATGGGAATGGTTTGATGTAGGGTATGTGATATATCTTTAATTCTGTACAAACCAAAATACAACATAACTAACATATATTAATAAAAACTAGTCATTTCAATACGAAGAGCTTGGACTCCTGATGTGGGGTGGGACCAAAGTAGAAGGAGTTCTGAATAGCTGCAATATAACACAATTATGTCTGGGCAACGTCAACTATGTCCACTGTGTGGATGGAGCCCATCTGACGGAAGGTGATCTGCTGCTAGGTGGTGGAAGGTCTAGATCGCAAACGGCGCTTAAGCCTAGACTGGCTTGATGGAGCAATCCTGGTATTTTGGTATAAAGCTGTAACTCTTGTCCTTGAATCCCTGTTCGCAGGTTTTGGAAATCGCCGGTCTTTGAAACGACGATCGCCAAGCGTGCATAGCCGATGGTCGTCGAAGGTATGCAAAGGTCAACATGATCGCCGGTTGATGAAGCGGTGTTGTCAACATGGTTACCGATCGGTGGAACAGCGTTGGGCGTAGTCGGTGGTCATCGAAGGTATACAAGGTCAACATGATCGCCGGTCGATGAAGCGGTGATGTCAACATGGTTACCGATCGGTGGAACAGCGTTGGGTGTAGTCGGTGGTCGTCGAAGGTATACAAGATCAACATGATCGCCGGTCGTGAAACGACGATCGCCATGCGAATAGTCGGTGGTCGCCTTAGTTAAGGTCGCCGGTCGTTGGAACGAAGATCTCCATGCGAGTAGTCGGTGGTAGTCAAAGTTAAGGTCGCCGGTCGATGGTACGACGATCTCCATGCGTGCGTCGGTGGTCGTCGAAGTGTCAACATGATCGTCGGTCGATGAAGCGGCGATCACCACGCGTGCGCAGTCGGTGGTCGCCGAAGGTATGGAAAGATCAACATGATCGCCGGTTGATGAAGCGGCGTTCACCATAGGTCAATAAGATCGCGATCGATGAAGCGGCGTTCTCCATATGTCTGTAGGTGGTGGTCGCCGAAGTAATGCAAAGATCAACAAGATCGCCGGTCGAGGTAGCGGCGGTCTCCTTATGTGTGAAGTCGCGTGGCGAGGGGAATGTAGGTGGCCTCGGTCCTGGGAGTTAGGTTAAGTTGAGTGTTGCTTTGAGGTAACCTGTTGGTTATTTATTTTTGGGTATGGTGTTCTCTCTTTAAGGTTGTTCTGCCCCAACCATAAAGGAGAGCTTCTTTTGTGGATGATATAGAAGTCTTCTTTTGGGTACTGTATATGGGTTGGGATACCCCTGAAGTATCCCTTTAATTTTATTTATTCTTTGCTGATAAAAAAAAATAAAAAAAGAATGATTAATTAATATTAGGTCTAATCTTAAAGTTAAAGAGTTATCTAATTCAATCATAAATGTGTTGGCATTCTTTATAGTACAAAAATAATCAATTAAAAACCAAACTAAATATTATTAGTCTTTAGCCTTTATTTTGCTTACATAAATTATATTTTATAATTGAAAAGTACATTTATAAAAATAAATAACCATCTTGACAAGGAGAAATTGTTTTCAGTAATGACACTTATAAATAAATTATTATTTTATTATACTATAAATATTTTATTTTAAAAACTAGTCGTAGAGGACTGTTTTTTACTATTAAATGTTAAACAAATTTTATTTAATTGTTTTAATCGCTATAAAAAAATTAAATAGAAACAAAATTTAGATACTAAAAATAATTAGACATTGACTAAATTAGAAATTAGTTATAAATTAAAAAAATTATTAATATTTAAAGTGGTTTCTATTATTTATAAAAGATTTATAAAATAATTTTTAAATTAATATATAGATTAACTTAATTTAGTTATTAATATTTTAAATTTAAATATTAATAACTAAAACATTAATAATTAATATAGATATAGTAATTAATTATATTTTATCTAAAATTAATTTTTTTTAGAGTAAAACAGAATAATTGTAATAATATTTTTTTATTTTGATAATTATTTTTTTAAAATAAAATCTAAATAAATATTATAATAATAAATGTGGCAATAAGTGGAGAAAGATTCTGAAATTGATGAAATAAAAGAATGAGAAGAATGGATAAGAATGGTAGATGAAGTAGTTGAGTTGTGGAGAAATGAATGTGGCCATTGGAATCTCCAAAGGCCAACTTTATCTTTATGACGACAGAGCATATACCCAACAAATATCTCACCCAATCCTCCTTCTACTTTGCAACTCCCCAAGTATATTCTCTACATATTTCACACATGCCAATAAATTTCAATATAAAATCTTTTACATTTCATTTAATCAATTAATTATTTTCATTAAATTTATAATCACAACTGTTTTATATTAACATGTAATATTTATTGTTTATGTTACTTGTTACTTTTGTATAAAATGAGAGTTAATTTTAAGTGCTATTACAAAACTAATCTTTTATTAATAGATGATTTGGATTTTACCAAAATTACAAAAACTAATTATTGATTAGGCTTTTTGTATTTACATATATAAAAATATTTGTAGTGAGAAATTGGTGCTTAATTTAGAATACATAGTATATCATAGATGTTCCATGGAAAAAAAGAGCTACATTTGTGTTTCTTTTAAAATAAATATATATACATCTAAAGATCCTCATTTATTACTTTTTAAAAAACAATTTTAAATTATTTTGCGTATTTTAAATTTAAGAATTGTGAATGAAAAAAATATATAAATAAAGTTATTTTTAATTTAATTAGTTGTTTTGGGTAACATTCTCACACAACTATTATCTTTACTATAAATCCTATTTTAGAATACAATTTGAACGTGCTCAAAATTATACAAATATAATTTTTTTAAATGTAAAATATATATAGGTTGCTTTTGTATATGTGCCTGATATATATTTGTGATATATATTTGTGTATATAGTATAATCATAGTGTAGATCACCACATAAACCATACATACAAGAATAAGTTATTGAAATAAATTTTTAATATAAAAAATTATATATGAAAAGGAAATATTTTAGTTAGCAACCTATAAACAATTTAATTTTTATCAAATATAAACATACAAAAATCATATACACAACACATGAATACATGAGTGTGTATATATGCGTGCATGTGAATATGTTATTTAATTTAATGAATAGAATGTGAGTATCACCGATAATAACTATACTAGTTACTTATATTTTGATTACAATGACATTTGTGATTTTCTTAAATTATATTTACATTTATTTTGTTTTTATTTTTATTATGATGTGAGGCAATGTTTTTAAAACTTAAATAGTATTTATTATATAAAAATAATAATAGTATAATATTTTTCAATGAAATTTATATATCTTTGTTTAATAGTAATTTTAACCGTACTAATTACATAGTGTCAGTTCAAACTATATTGTGAATATCTCATCATTTATTTTCTTTGTAAACATATTTGTCCATAAATCATATTTTTAATTGTTCACAAATAATTTGTTCTTTGATTTTTATTGATTTTCAATGTATTTATATTTTTAATTTATTTTAATAAAAATCTATCTTATTAGACATAATAATCCTTATGAAATTTGATTTCTGATTTAGACTAATACCTTAAATTTCAACGATCATTTATTACCACATGAAAAAATATTATTATAAAAAAAAGAAAAAAGAAATACAAATAAATGTGAAGGGACTAGGTCCAAACCCACATAATAGAATCTAAGAAAAAACGATACTATACCTATTAATAAAAAATTCCAAAAATAAACTAGATGAAAGTCTATTATACCAATGAAATTGTTTCTTATGAATAAAACCTAAGTTAGCAAGCTTGTTAGCACAAGCATTGCCTTCACAAAAAATATGAAAAATCTTAAATCTGATTTTTTCCACAATAATCAAGGCATTTGTTCCACCTATTACTAAGAATCCAAAGAGCATTAGTCTTAACAGTAAAAACAACACAAAACAAGGCAAAATCAAGTCATAAACTAGAAAAATCATCTTTTTTGCTTCTCCAATGACATGAATAACTTCATAGAACTCAACAAGCAAAGCATTCTAAATATAAAAAAATCGGAGAAACCACCACACAATCCAAGTATAGAATCTAACTTATTTATTTATTTTTATTTTAAACTAGAAAAACCATCTTCTACAAATCCATCATAAATATTTATTAATGTTTAATTGTAAAGAATGTAAAGAAATAGTAAGATGTGATCTTTAATACTCTACGAATTTAAAATATACTCATTAGACTAAAATATCATAATATTTGGAGAATACTAACAAATGTTAAACTAATAGTTTTTATTTTAATTTTATATTTGAAGAAATATAGTATGTTAAAAGTTTTTTTTTCTTTTAAGCACGAAAAAAAAAAGAATTTAACGAATTCTTTAAAATTTATCTATATGATTTTAATGAAATTGTGCATATATGACACGACTTAATGAAATCGTGCATACATGACACGACTTAATGAAATCGTGCATACATGACACGACTTAATGAAATCGTGCATACATGACACGACTTTGATCTTGGAATAGAAGTTGTATTCTTTTGACACAACTTTTGTATATGTTATTTTATTACTTATGTTAAATTAAAATATACAATTTTATATAAAAAAATATTAATATATTAATATTAATTATTTATTTTAAAAATATTATTTGTGAAATGTAAAAATTATTATATTTATAATTATAATAAAAAAGGAAAAGCAATATATAATTTTATAAAAATTATAATGATAATAAAATATGTTCAAAGAAAAAAAATTATTATAAGAAATATGATTAGGAATAACATAAAAATTAGGTCATTAGTTTTATGAAGTTATATATTAATATTTTGTGTTCGTTGTTTGGTGTAACAAATTGAAGAAAATAAAGTTATAAATAGATAGTTGAGAAAAAACAAGGAAATTAATAATGAAAATTTGAAGTGATTTTTATTATCAACTTTGTCTATATGCATAGTTGCTTATTAACATTTTTTTTGACTTATTTGGAATTGGTTCTTCCATTTTGTTACGGATGCGTTAAGTACTTGGTGTTTCTTATTTATGTCGTCACATAATGGAATTAGATATCAAATTTGGTCTTGTATAAATAAATCAATAATCTGACATCATTCGTGCACTATTATCGATCCATAATGCCCTCACCAGGACCCGATAATGAAGTTGATAACACTGATGACAAAGATAACAAAGATGATCCACCTCCATCCGGTCATCACCCTCCACGAAAGCCTAGAAGACAAACAAAAATATCACCTTGTGACACGTCCTCTCATAGATAAATTACTTCATGTAATGTAAAAATATTCATGTTTATAACTTAATTGCAATTTCAATTACTAACTTTTCTTCTTTATTTCGTTGTCAAATTTATGCTTACAATTTTTTTCAATTTTCTCAATTTCATTACTAATTTGTATATTTTTAATGTATATTTTTTTTATAATTTCTAAAACATTACCTACCATTGTTTCACGATTTCAATTTTAAAAAAAAATAACATTAATCAAATTGTGCTAATAACATTAAAACATTTCATAGTATATAATTCACTTTACAAATCAGTTTTATGGGGTTGAGTTAAGATTAAAGTCAACTTCTTAATATGATATCAAAGCCACTTTTGAGTTTATCCTAACGAATGTTTGTTGGGTTTATTAGATCATCCGTTATCGGGTCGTTATCGGACCACTTATAATATGTTAACCCACACACAAGCTGTCACTCTCGACATGAGGAGAGGTGTGTTGGAGATCCCACGTCAATACATGTGACTAAAATCAAAGTCTATCATGATTTCAATAATAAATATATAAAATTGTTAATATAAATATATATATATATATAATCATTGGTAAATTAAGAATAAATTTTTTAAAAGAAAAAAAAAACGCAGTCACCGGCGTATATTGTCCAATAATGACTTTGCCAAAATTCATGACTTTTTTTGTTTTAGTAATATCCGAACAAAATCCCCCAAATCTCAAAGGAAAAAGACTGAAAACGAAAGAGATTGAATTAAAATGGTTGAATGCATTTAACAAGCGAAACTAAATATCAAATACTTTGACTACGCACACTATATAGTATAAATATATAAAAAAATTAAATTGTACGGACTTATCCTTTCTTTAAATCTCAAACAAACCATTTTCCCTTCATAATTAATTTTAATCACAAATATGTTTTTATTTTTTTATAAAATGACTCTATTTTAATTTTTATCTTCATAATTTGTTTAGTTTTCTTCTCTCTAAAATTTGAAGTTATTGTTTTTAGTCTTTACTAAATAAGTTAATGTCTGTTTTTATTTTTATAAAATATTTTTTCTTATTATGATTAAATTTTAAACCATATTATTGTCTTCAAAATCCATGTTATCTTACTTTTTAAATAATTTTATCCAAACATATAAAATTGCTAATAAACAATTATTTTATTAAAAGTGACACTTTCTGTTTAAAAAAATTAAATAAATAGAGCTATTACTTCATATATACTTGTGAATATTATTATAAATTATCATTTTACCTTTTGTTATATATATATATATATATATATAAAGTAATTAGCGAGTATCATATAATAATAGGATGAAAAAATAATTTTCAAGATTTTGAGAAGTGAAAACCAATTTTTTTTTTAAAAATAAAAAATAGAATTTACTAGCTTTATAAAGATTGAATATATTTAAATTATTATTATGTTTAAAAAACATATTATATTTACTATGAAATTAACATATGTAAGTTAATTTGTCTGGTTAAAATGAGACAAAACCTTAATATTTTATTTTTTTAACTTAGAAAATTTTTTTAAATAGAAAAAATTAACTACTAAAATTCTTTTTATAGATTTCTGAATTAATAGTTCATTCTTTTTTAGATAGGAACCTATCGTGATGAAACTAGTAGGGAATAGAATTTTATTTAATTTTTTTTTTAAATTTTTTTCTTAGGTTGTTTACAATAGGGGAAATTTGCATCCCTAGGTTGTGTGGTACATGTGTAACTTGATCAACAAAGATGAATATCTGTTAATATAGAGTCATAGTGGTATTACTACAAGAAAATTATTGGTATTTAAAAGAATTTTTATTATTAATAAAAAATTATAAATAAGTTTCTAAATTGGTATCTAATATTAATTACAAAAATAGTTAGTAAGTAAAATCTTGATAGCTAATGCTAGATACCAATTTATAAACTAGTTTATAACTTTTTATTAATAATATAAACTATACCATTAACTTTTTAGTTTATAAAATAATGTCTAAATTGGTCAATATAGTAATTAATTATTTTTTGTTTTTAAAATCAATTATTATTTAATAATTTTTTTTTTAACATATCTTCAGTTTGATTATCAAAGTTTTTTGTGGTAGGTTTGACCTTCGTATGTGGAACAAAGACTTGGAGTAACTAGATTCTCAGTTAAGAAAAGTTATTATTATTTCCTTTTCTAAATAACTCAAAAATAAATGCTTAAATTGGTTGGTGATTATTGAAAGTTTATTTTTCAATTGAGATTCAACTTAAAAGATATGTAAAACAATAGAATTTGGAAGAAACTTTAATGGGATACTTTTAATTTATTGAAAAATTATGATTGTGGATTGAAAATTGTTGTTCTTGGAGATGAGAGTTATAACATGATAATAATATTAAATGTGATGAATGTTAGATTGTTTTAGATTGAATTATAAAAACATTTTACTATCATTAATCTTCTTGTTATAATTTGTTATTTTTCTCGCTAATCTCTTTTATCTTGATTGTCAACTCGTTTTTGGAGAGAAGATTGAAAAAAAAAATACATGATAAGTTAAAAACAAGAGGATTAAAGTAATAATTACACTATCACATAAAAAATAAATAATAGAATAGGGTATTGAAACAAAAATAAAAAATATCTTAAAAACTCAACTAAACATTTCTTAATAAAAATCTAATTAAAAATAACTCAAATTTATCATACACTTAAACCTTAATTAAATATTTAAAATATAATATTGAAAGTTTTCAACTTCAACTTCAATAATAAAAAATATGTTTAAGTTTATAATAAGGATAATGAAGTTTTAGTTTTTTTTTTAAATTTAATGTTTAACATCATTTTTAATTTTTTTATAATTATTATTCCAATACAAAGAGAATACAAAACTCATATTCTAATTAATATTTTATTTTATTATAAATAACTATTTCTACTTTATAATCCAAAATCTTATTTTAGTTCAAAACATTTCAAATTTTGCTTTACATAATTATATTCTAATAAAAATATTTTAACAAGACATAAAGTCTTAAAATTAGGAAAGATGATAATGGAGGGATCACATGCATTCCGTACATCTTGACCTAAAATTCTCAACATTGATTACAAGAAATTCGAAGGAATTCGTCAAAATTACTAAACCCTAAATAATTAAAGAGATAGAAAAGACACAATAAGAGAGAGAATATAAGTAGAAGAAGAAGAAGAATACTCTTTCTTTGATCTTATCCTATGAATCAACTGTGAGAGGCGGTGAAGATTATGAAAGAGAAGAACTCATTTGCATTTGCATTTGCATTTGCATTCCATTTGCATTTGCATTTGCCAGCCCACAATGAACTCAAAGGGGAATCACACTCTAGAATATTCATAACTTTACCATCCTCTTTTCCCTTTCATGATTTTCCTCCTTTTTTTTAAACAAAATTAGTACTTTTAAAACAGATTAAATAGTTTAATTATTAAATATAAAGTAAATCTATCACTAAAAAAAATTATGAAATAAAAATAATTTTTTAGAGACCAAAATAATTAGTTGCAATAGTAACTAAATTATACATCATTTTAGAAACTTAAAAGAAAAATTGGTTTCCAAATTAACTTCTATTATTGTTAAATAGTTTCTAAATTAGTATCTAATCAGCAACCAAGGTTTTAACTACCAATTATTTAGTTTCTAAATTTAGTAAGAAAAACTTTGGTTGCTAATTAGATACTAATATAGATATTATTTAACAATAATAAAAATTATTTTAAATTTTTTTTTTTTTTAGTTTTTAAAATGGTCTCTAATTTAGTTATTATTACAACTAATTATTTTGATTTTCAAAAATTAATTTTTATTTGATGATTTTTTTTAGTGTAAAATAATTTATAAATATTTTTTTTAATTTCTAAAATGATCTCTAATTTAGTTATTGTAATTAATTATTTTGATTTTCAAAAATTATTTTTTATTTGACTTTTTTTTTTAGTGTATAAGATGGTATCTTAATTCAATTCATGTTTTCATTAAACATTGAAAGAAAATGTAAAAGAACATTTGTTAAACTAGGTGAAAGAGTAAAACTTTATAGTGTTAAAAGATTAAATTATGAGTATTTTATTGTTTTTTTTCTAATATGTAAAGCATTATTCTTCACACTTTTCTTCATGGTTCAATCAATTTAAACAATAAAACAAATACATAAATGACAAAACAAGAGAGGAGAGAGAGAGAGAAACATAGTAGAAAGAATGGAAAACAAGAGAGTGGAATATGCAAGAATATAATAAAACGCATGAAATATTCGTTTTTGTACGCGACGCCCCGACCTCGATCTTCACCTCGCTTCATCTCCACCGTCCAATCACTTCCTCTCTCTAACTTTCCACATCTTCTCTCTCTTCGAAGTTTATTCCAAATTTTGATTCTGCTCAGATTAGATCCCGTTAGTACAAATTTTTTCATTGTTGGATCCGTTTTCCGTCCACGCTTTGACAAAACGCCATTCCCTATATATTCCTCCTCATCTTCTTCCTCAAACTGTTTTCCCTCTCACACCCACAAAACTCAAAACCCACCAACGCATAAATCATCATAGAGAAACAACAAAAGTTTCCAACTTTTCAAAAAAAAATGCTTCCCCTCAAAATGGGGTTCCGTGAGTACATCCAAGCATTGGAGGAAGAAAGGAGGAAAATTCAAGTTTTCCCCAAAGAGCTTCCTCTGTCGTTGGAGCTTGTCACGCAAGGTAAAACCTTGATAAAAGAGCATAATCGGACACCCTTTCGTGATGTGAACTTGAAGTTTCTTGCTTTTGGTTTTGGGTGTGTTGTTTTGATTTTTGCCGTTTCTTAGACGTGGGTTTTGAATTTGTTTGTTTGTGTGAATTTGATGCAGCAATTGAGGGGTGTAGGCAGCAATTGTCTGGAACGGTTACGGAGTACAATTTGAATGGCCAATCGGAGTGTTCGGAGCAGACATCAACGGATGAAGGACCTGTTTTTGAGGAGTTCATTCCTATTAAGAAAATGGCATCTCAAGATTCTGTTGAAGAAGAAGAAGAAGAAGAAGAGAATGAAGATGAAGTTGAAGATGAACAACATTCTCATCAGCACAGGAAAACCACTTCTGATAAAAGGAAATCAGATTGGCTTAGATCTGTTCAGCTGTGGAATTCTAATCCCCCTCCTGCCAAAGAGGTAAAAACAAAAAAAACACCCAAGAATTATTATATGTATTTACCTTTCCATTGAGAAAGTTTTTAAAGATGTTTTTTTTTGTGGGGATTTAGGATGTGCCTAGAAAAGCAAATGTTGTTGAAGTTAAGAGAAACGGTGGAGCTTTTCAACCGTTCCAAAGAGAGGAAAAGAGTGGTGTAGTTGATGGAAAGGCTAATAATTATGCATCAGCAATTGGTAAAGCACCCTCTTCACCACCAGTGCCTGCTACAAGTTCCACAGGACCAGTGAGAATAGACAGCAAAAAAGAGGAGAAAGGACAGGCTCAGAGAAAGCAACGCCGGTGTTGGTCACAGGAATTGCACAAGCGATTCTTGCATGCACTTCAGCAACTTGGAGGTGCAGATTGTGCGTATCTCACTTGGAACTACTTTTTGTTTTGTGCTATAAACAAATGTTTCAAATTTCAAATGTTTGATAATCTGGTCTTTGGTGCAGCTGCCACGCCCAAACAGATCAGGGAGCTAATGAAGGTTGATGGCCTCACCAATGATGAAGTCAAAAGCCATTTACAGGTTAGTATGTTGTTCCTTTGATCATCTCAATTTCTTGCCCAATATTCTGCATAATTTCCTTTTTTGGTACTGTACCAAGACTCTGAGAATTGGCTTGTAAGGTATAATTGGGGTGTTTTTTTGGTTAACACATCACACAGTTGACTCATCTTTATAAAAACATGATTTAGGATTTTTTATGAGATTTATTTTCTTAATCAAGTTTTTTCTATCTGTTATCCATTTATCTCGAATTCAAAATCTTTATTAAAATATCTTATTTATTTTAGAAAGGGTGTAATAATTTTTTTATATTTTCAGAATGATCTATGTTAAATGTTTGAAAATATCGAGAACTTATCTAGTTATTCTTAAAATATAGATAACAAGTTGCATCATTTTGTTCTGTTTTGTGTTTGAATTTTCTTGAGTTGATTATACTTTGAATGTTCTCAATGAATGATGTTGTGAGATATTTTGTTGTTTTGTTCTGTCTAGAAATTTCGTCTGCACACTAGAAGAAGTCCCATAATGCACAACAACGCAAGTTCACAAGCAGCCCCTTTGTTTCTTGTGGGGAACATTTTTGTGCAGCCACCAGAATATGGTGCAGTGGCTACCTCATCAGCTTCTGGAGGAGAATTGACCACAGTTACTGCTCCAACTGGAATATATGCACCAGTGGCTGCACACCCTCCACCTGTCACAAACACACCAATAATGAAGCATTTACATTCTCAAGAAAGGCCTCATAATCATCACAGTGCTCAATCAAACTCACCTGCCTCATCATCTTCCACACACACCATCACCACTACTTCATGTGCCCCTTGATTCATTTTCAAACTTGCTTCTGTAAAAAATTTTGTAATCAGTATTGTAGTTGATAGAAAGAAAGTCTGTCTCATGTTATCATATATTTTTCTTTTTCTCTCCTTTTCCTTTTACTGTAGTGCACGTGTAGATTAATTTAGATTAAGAAAACAATGGTTCTTTTTTTAACTTTATGTGAAGTTCAATAGCAAAAAAGTTACAAACTTTATGTCATGTAAGTCCACCATTTTGGCTGGCAACACAATGATATTTCCTTGGCACAAAATTCACTTGCTTTTTTTATTTTTGAATTTGGAATCACGTTCAACATCTGATAACGTTTTTAGTTTAGAATCAGTTATGTTTTTGTTTTGTTTGGAGAAGAAAGGAGAAAGAAAGAAAGAAAAGGAGGAGAAGGTGTGCTGAATTCTTGGATATTTAGTTAAAGGAAAAATACAAAATGTAAAGTTTCAATTCAAACGTGTAAAAAATAGCAAACTATGCCTAAAATGACACAAGTAACCTGAATAAAGATAATCATAATTAAAAAATGTTATTTTATAATATCAATTTTCTTTCTCGAATTTAATTTGAACTAGATATATGAGAAGTAGATGTAAGTTTTGGTGTATTAGATTATTATTTTTGAATGTAGTGTCTTATGATTATAGATGTCGTCTATTAGTAGGGTTGGTAGTGATCTAACATTAAAGTTGTTTGATGAATTATGGTTACATTATTACATAGTTTTGGTGAACCATTATTCTCTTGTACAGTTTTAGTATGATAGTTAGTTGTCGTGTATTTTTAACTAATATGCAATTATTTTATAGCCTTTTCATAGGATAGTTTGTACTTACTTGTTGTGTAGATACAATAAAGTGCAAATTGTAAATTTTAATATTTATATTTGCTCAATAGAAATGATTATTTATCTTTATGTTATTTTATCCTTATTTTATTTTGTATATCAAGTTGGTGTGTTTTGCAATCACTATTTTATTTTTGTGTTGTTCTTTAGGCGTTTTGCTACTATACATTTTATGTGGAGGATGGAATGATGGATACTAGGGAGACGTGGTGATGTAGGGATTGAGAGAAAGGAGTTTGTATTTTGTTTAAAGGTACCTATTGTTGTAATTGATGATTGTGTTTGTCTATTTTAGTAACTTCATCTATACACTACAAGAAAATCATGAAATAGAAACCAATTTTTAGAGACCATTTTAGAAACTAAAACAAAAATTAGTTTCTATTATTTTTTATCATTTTCTGTTAAGAAGTGGGTTTTAAGCCTAACTCAACCCCATAAAACCGGCTCATAGGGGTTTGCACCCATTTATATATTATGAAATGTCCTTATCTCTAGTCGATGTGGGATTTCCAACATTTTCTTTTATTGTTAAATAGTTTCTAAATTGGTATCTAATTAGTAACTAAAGTTTTAACTACCAATTATTTAGTTTCTAAATTTGGTAGCAAAAACCTTGGTTGCTAATTAGATACCAATTTAAAAACTATTTAACAATAATAAAAAATAATATAAACTAATTTAGAAACCAAATTTCTTTTTAGTTTCTAAAATGATCTCTAATTTAGTTACTATTGCAACTAATTATTTTGGTTTCTACAAATTGGTTTCTATTTCATGATTTTCTTGTAGTGGTAGCATAGTTTGGCACATGAGTGTTAAAAGATTGGACTTTTTGTTTATACAAGAGAAGATGAAAGTTTTTTTTCTTTTTTTAATGTAATTTAGAATTATTAAATATAAATTAATTTTACAGATAAAATATAATTAGTTGTTATAATGACTAAATTAAATAATATTTTAGAGATTAAAAAAATTATTGGTATCTAAATTAGTTTCTATTATAGATAAATAGTTTCTAAATTCATATTTAATTAGCTACCAAGATGTTAACTTCCACAAGATGAAAGTCACGTTGAACTATGCCTATTTATATTGTTGGCGATTGTCAAGAGTTCTACGCTTAAGTGGTTCAAGGTACTTCTCAATTATTGGTAATTATTCAAGTTTCACATAAATATTCATGATGAAGCAAAAATAAGAGACTTTCGAAAAATTTAAGCATTAGCCACTTCTAATGCTTAACCAAACTGGAAATGGTCAAACATCAAATGATTGATAACAATTTGGGATTCTATTATAAGGAATTTAATGAATTTTGTAAAGATAAAGTCATTGTGAGACATTTGATTATTTTTCATATTTCACAATAGAATGAAATTGTTGAGATGATGAACGTGACCTTCTTGGTGAGAACAGGTAGCATGTCGTCAAACTCTAGTTTGGAAAAACAGTGTTGGGGTGAGGATGTGAACACAACATGTTATTTGGTGAATTTTTATCTATCAACTGCCATAGAGTTCAAAAATCTAGTTGAGGCATGGTTAGACAGGCTAACAAACAACTTCACATTGAGGATATTTGAGTGCCTTGTTTACTACCATGTAGACAATGGCAAGTTTGAGCGCAAATCTAGGAAGGGAATGTTTGTGAGCTATGGGTTGAAGTGAAGAGTTTTAGAGTTTGGTCATCTTGCAAAGGAAATGATGATTTTCGATAGAGGTGTTATTTTGAAGTCTTTATGACCTAAAGGACATTTGAGGAGGCATCAAGATACATGAATGGTGAGTCAGAGATAGTCCAGGAACATGTGGAGTTTTCTATGAAGGAGTTGTCTAGTCATCAAACCTTTGCTTGAAGGTATAAAAGGCAAATATATCATTTTGAGATATATGAGTTTGATGGTATCCTTGTTTATGTGCTAGTTGTAGTGAAAGGAGGTGGAGACATATGAGTTAGTTACATTTTGAGGTAGTTTCTTGTGTTAAGGGTGAAAAGTGGATTTTAGCCATGCACAAAGAGATTGATTATTTATCAAAGAATGACACTTGAGAGTTGATAAGACCACTTAGAGGCAAGACCAATTTTATTTATAAACAAATCTTCAAGAAGAAGATTGGAGAATCTGATGATATGTGTTTATTGAAACACTTGTGTCTACATATGATGGTAATGCGTCTAATGAAGTACTTATATAAGAGTTTACTGGTAGATTTGGTGGTAATGCATCCATCATAAGAATAATTTCTTATTGTAGTGCGTTTGTTAAAGCATTTATATTCAGTTTATGATAGTAGAGCCACTATAAGAAAAAAATGTTTCAATGGAGGTTATTTAGTGAAGATTAATATAGTCCTAGAAATTGATTTAATTAATGGATTTTTTTTAACTTTCGTTAAATTTCAACGGTTATTCTAAAATCTCAACAAAATAACGGAGGTTTTTTTTTAACCTTCATTAAATTTCAAAAATTTATTTTAAAACCTTAGCAAAATAACATACATTTTTTTAACATTCGTTAAATTTTAAAGGTTTATTTTAAAACCTAAGTAAAATAACATAGGTGTTTTTAACCTTCGCTAAATTCTAAAAATTTATTCTAAAATCTCAACAAAATAATGAAGATTTGTTACCCTTCATTCAATTCTAAAGATTTATTCTAAAACCTTATCAAAAACTAATTTCATGTTATAACACATAGACGGAAAATATATTTAACCCTAAACAAATAACTAAATTGATACCAATTTATATATTTGGAAATTAAAAGAACTTTTAAAAAAATATCATACCAATAAATATGTATAACTAATATCTAACAAATAACTAAATTGATACTAATTTATATCTTTGGAAACTAAAAGACCTTTTAAAAAACAAATCATACCAATAAATATGTATAACTAATACCTAATTGAGCATATGTATAACTATTGTGCTTGTAATTTGGGAGGTGGTCCAAGTTTTTGTCATGGTTATTTTGTTATGTAGTGAGTATGATTGGGTTGACATGATTCTAGTGATTTGATGATTCTAAGGAGAGAATCTAAGGAATATCCCACAGAATATGCAACATGCTCAGTGACCAAAATCTAATTTTTCATTTGACAACATGTTTAAGATAAAGACATTTTACACATACAACAATTGTGAAGCTATCAAATAATAATATCGTGCTAAAGGTAGCAACAAAGATTAGGGTTTGTTCGTAGTGATTCACTCCATCTATAGGCAATTATGAAAACAACATATGGTTCCTATAGTCCTAAATATATATTTAGGTAATATACCTTCAATTTAGATATTCTGAAATATTTTTAGATATTATTGGAGTTTCTAATTTTCTTTATTATATTTTACTTATTTTTTTATTGAGTAAGATTAATTTCAGACAGAACCTTAAAATAGAAGTAGATCACATTTACAAAAATAAATATTTTTTTTAGTTAATGAGAGATTCAATTACTTTCAATATACTCTTAATTAAACCCCAAAAAATAATTATGTTAAATGTTAGTTGTTTGGAATAAATAAAAATTTATTCATACATGTAAAACGTGGTAATAAATGATATTATAGAATAGTGTAAAGAGATTTTAAAGGTTATTTTTTTAAAAATAATGTATGAAGGGTAACTTTGAACCAAAAATGTCAGCTAAATAATTAAGAAACGCAGTGTAAAATTTTAGCATGAATTGTACTCAGTTATGAGCTATCATGAAATTTTATTATGTTTTTATTCTAATATTTTTGTTAGATGTAAATAAAATGTTAAATTAAATCTACTGAAGTCAATCTATTGAATACAACACCTTGATAACATATTTATCATAAATTCTAATCATATATTTTACTGGTTTTTTTGTTTTTAGTTAAATATATTTTGTTCCTATATTTTATATGTGAAATTATTGATTTTCGTTTACTATAAAAAAATCATGAAATAAAAATTAATTTAAAAAAAAAAATTAGTTGCTATAGTGACTAAATTAGATAAGAGACTAAAAAAAAATTTGATTTCTAAATTAGTTTGGATGATTATTAAATGGTTTCTAAATTTATATCTAATTAACAACCAAGATTTTTGCTACCAAATTTAGAATCTAAATAATTGGTAGTTAAAACTTAGTGACTAATTAGATACCAATTTAGAAATCAATCAACAATAATAAAAACTAATTTAGAAACCAAAAATTTTGTTAGTGTTTAAAATGATTTAAATTAACTAATTATTTGTTGTATTTAAAATTAGTTTTTATTTCATATTTTTCTTATAGAGTGAAAAGAAGAAAATAAAAAATCAAGTATTTTATTACATTAAAAAAGGTTATTATATTACATTAAAAACCATGAAAAGACAAGTTTAAAAAAATGAAGAGATTCTGCAATAAATATATTTGGTTAAAAAGTTGTTTATCTTAAATTTGTACAATGTCATAATTGTAAAAAGTCTACAAAATATATTTGACTAAATAAACTATTTATCTTAAACTTGTACAACAATATGATAAAAACTTTTTAAAAAAGTGATTCTAATATTAAGAGATGAATGTTCAACTTAATTATTTTATTTTTACTAATTCTTAACCTGATAAAAAAAATGGTTTTTATTAATAATAAATAGTTGAACAACATGTCTCATTTTTTAAAAACAAATCACGTAATCAATAATATAACATTAAAGATTTTATTTGAATAGTGCACAGAAAATGGTTCATCGTTAGAACATTTTTGCAGGGTTACCTTGTTTTTTAACTTTCCCTTTTTGAATCTCACCATTTTTGCACACACTCCTTTATTCCAAAAGCAGATGAAATTAAATGTTCTTAAATTGAAGAAAACGAAGAATAAATATTTTGCGTGTTAGGTTTGGTTACTTGTGGGATATTCCCTTTTAAATTAAAGTCCCATGTGTTATAACCCTAAAAAACAATATTATTATTCCCTCTTATCACATCGATCAACTCAACTTTTCTCCAATTCATTTCGTACTTATTCCATTAATGTCAATTTATAGTATTCATCAAAGATCTTATTTACAAAACGTGATCTTTTATTAGACTTTTACAATTATTCCACTTGTTCCCCAATTTCAATTTACAAACAATATATTTTTATTCATTGTACTTGGACATTAACCCCTTGCAAATAAACTTTTTTTATATAGTAAACTTCAACTCTTTGTACGGGTTGTTTGTGTCAAATAAGAGGAATATTTTTATTATAGAGATTTTTTTATCCGTAATAAATAAATAAAATAAAATGAGATATTTTAGAGGAGTTATAACTCTTATACAAACATTTCAGGGATGTTTGAACCTTTATATAAACACTTCAAGATGTTTCAACTCTTATACAAACACTTCAGAGATGTTTCAACATTTATACAAACACTTCAGAAATATTTCAACTCTTTTTCAGGGATGTTTCAACCCTTATACAAACACTTCATAAATGTTTCACCCTCTAATACTTGATTTATATACAATCTTCAAACTCTACAAACCACCAAATCAATCCTCAATAATAAAAAGGAATGGTAAGTCATATCAAAAGAAAAAATCAACTACCCTATCAAGGTTCTTATAACTAATTTTTATATAGAAGAGGACAAAACACTTTTCATGATAGAAATATTAACACTAAAAGAATTATTAAATTTATAATTAATTCAGAAATACAAAATAATTAATTATTATATTAATTAAGTTAAATATTATTTTTAAATTAAAAACATGTTAGTATTTCAAATTGTTTTTATTATTAATAAAAAATTAAAATAATTTTTAAATTAATATTTAATATTAATTATAAAAAAATTAATTACTAATTCTTTTTTTATAAAAAAAATAATAAAAAGAACATTTCAAGAATGTTCTATGCCTTATTAAAAGAAACCAATAGTGGTATCTATTTCTATTCCCTTGACCTAATATTAACTACTTTAGATTATTATTATTATTATTTATTATTATTATAATAGGTAGTGTTTGAGAACATTAACTAAAGTAATTTTACAAAATCACTTATAAGTGATTTTGTTAAAAAGGTTTTTCTTATGACCCTTTTGGCTTCGAGGGGTTGCATAATTAATTGATTGATCTCACTTTGAAAAATTTACGTGATGAATAGACTATGCTGAGTAGATTAAGATCTGGGTTGGTAATAATTAGTGAACAGAAAGCCAAACAAAGCACTGAAATCACTATAATCCATCTCACCCTAAATTAAACTTTATTGTCTAAATAATTGGAAGTTGAATTTTGATTTTGTAATGCATGAAGGGCCAAATATTTTTCATTTATATATATTTATTTATTTATTAATTTTAAATATATGTTCATAGCTGTTTTTTGTTTTCATTCTAAAAGGTCGACCTTTTTAGCTTGGTAGTGTCAAGAAACAATAAAATCCTCGGATTCATGCATATATTGAACTTTATCAAAAAAAAGTTTGACTTTGTTTATGTTTTTGTTGCACTACCAAGAAATTTGTGTTTTTAATTTATAAATCCATAACTCACTTTTACGTTAGTTTCTTAAACTAATAAAAAAGTAAATTGAAATTTTGTCTGTTTACGACTTATTAGTTTTTATTAATGATAAAAGAAATATATACTTAAATATCAAAATAAAAATAATTAATATAAAAAAATCATAACGTTTGTAAAATTGAGATACTTATGTATTAGTCATTTTTTTTTATTAGTCACAAACAAGAGGTCATTAGTCCAACAAAAACAATTTTACTAAATCATATAGGATTGATTATGGATGATGAAATTCTCATTTTGAGTATTTAATATACATTTAAAACTTGAATTTATAACTACTAATTTTGTATTAACTAATTCACTGCTTACTATTTTTATATTTTATAAGTAGATACGAACGTATACTTTATTATTTTCAATTAATCGAGTGACTAGTAAATAGACAATATCAGAATTTTATAATTAAAAAAGTAAAATAACTCATTAAAAAAATTGAATCAAATTCAAAAGATGATGATAATAAAAAGGTTGTAAATACATATATGTTCATATTATCTCGATGGATGAAATTGATGTTGTAGTTTAATTTTATATTTGTATATTGTGGAAACAATTTGTTTAAGAATTTTATGTTCAATATTTATTATATATAGAAACTTATTGAGTCATATATAAGAGTGTTACAAATGAGTGTTACAAATAAGTCTTTATCTATTTATAAGAAAAATATTACAACATATAAATTTTGCATTCATTATTTTAGATATTTTACATTAGTTAAAATATTGATATAAAAAGTATAAGAATTTTAATGTTGTTTGATTATTAATAATATGCCTTCATTATGATAATTATGTATAACATGTATTTCACCATTTTCATTTCCTTCATTTATAGTAGGTATTCATCTTAGAAGGAAGGAGTTTAGACAATATCGAGTATTGAATTATCATAGTTATAAGCAATATACTTAATTTATCGTAAGAAAAATTGACCACCTCTCATTAGAATGCTCACGTAAAAAAAAAACTTGTTTTACTTATAAGTCATGATAAAATAGATAATTTTTATTAACTACATTCTTAAGATCAATCATAGTAAATACCAATTCAACATGCACTCCAGTATTACTATCAAACTATTTACACTTAAAAATAGGCACACAAATATAATGTAATTAACCTCCTAGTTCTCCTCAATGACTCCAAAGTAACTTAGGTGAAAAAACAAGTCAGATACACAAGAAGGGAGGATTAAATTGTGTATAAAAAGTTTTCATAATTTTCACAAAGTTGCATCTGATGGAGTGATGACAAACACAAGTTTTTAATGTGACAAATAATTTGTCAAAAAGACGATTTTGAAAATAGTGTTTTAAAACTCTCCGTCTTTTGTTGAAGTAAATTTTATAATATACAATTTACAAGCTTAAGAAGAGGAATATTTGTTGTAAACTTTTATACTAGTTCTTTTGTATATGTAGATTATGTCTTGTTTTTAATGTGATCACACCTATATCAGTCTTGTCATGTCTATGGTTGATGTTTTGTAAAGTATGTTGGATCCTCAGTTAGTTAGGTATTAAGAAATTTGGTATGAATTTTTTGTACAAGGGTTGGAACACTCCTAAAGTGTCTCATTTTATTTTATTTATTCTGTTCTGATAAAAAAAATGTCTTGTTCTTGATCAAGTTTCACTAGTAGATGAACCTTAGCTACTCTTAGCTAAAACAACTCGAATATTATTTAGACACTCAACACTACAAGAAAATTATGAAATAAAAACCAATTTTTAGAGACCAAAATACTTAGTTACAATAGGAACTAAAATAGAGACCATTTTAGAAACTAAAAAAAAAAATTGGTTTCTAAATTAGTTTATATTATTTTCTATTATTGTTAAATAGTTTCTAAATTGGTATCTAATTAGCAACTAAGATTTTAACTACCAATTATTTAGTTTCTAAATTTGGTAGCAAA
>Ga0123342_1003213_pt1 | contig 26425 bp, 8 predicted proteins | sample Turbeawhitnodule_FD_89960 | JGI IMG/M metagenome (GOLD analysis project Ga0123342, IMG submission 89960) | Root nodule microbial communities of legume samples collected from Mexico - Turtle bean Mexico white nodule | ecosystem: Host-associated > Plants > Roots > Nodule | place: Mexico: Nepantla...
GGAAGACTCGTGCGTTGACTTAGACTTAGAGATCTGCACCTGTCATACTATCTCACTGTGAAATCCACACAGTTATGCGCATAAATAATCTCAATATCATCTTTCTCCTAGTATGACAGGGTTAATTCATATAACAGGTCAAGTTAGTTATCTTTCAAACAACTTACCCATTCATATAAACCTCCTTCGACTCTCACCACCTGAATAACTTCATCTATATGATTTCATTATCTTAGTCAGGATATTTTCTTAACAATCTTAACATGGTATTTTCTTTCCTGAAAATACTATGTCTTGATTAAAATTCATATTCTGACTCTCACAATATATATCCAAATCACACAATCAAATCATACCAAAGTTTAGAATTTCCAAATCACACAACAATTCATTCACTAATCATATAAATATTTTAAACTTTTCTACACAATTCAATTATATCTAAAAATTCACTTAAACACATAACTAAGTTCCAAATATATGTTTTTTAAATCAATCATCATCTAAAATCAAACAACCACTCCTCATCAAACATCTCATTTAAGTAATTCAACAAAATATTCAAAAAAAATCAACTCATTTATATTATCATTCAAACACTTTCAATTCTCAATCACAAACACTTTCAACAAATTATTCACCTTAAATCAATATAAAAGATTCAAAATCAACCATTTCAGTCAATATATTATTTTACTTTTCAAAAGAGACAATCATGCAAGCAAAAACAATTGAAATTGGTGACCACGTCACCCCCACATCCAGATTCTTCTAACCTAGGATGCTATTTTAAAAAATAAATAAAACTAGCTTCCCTTACCTGGACTTGAGCATATGCTCACTAAAAGCTCCAAACCCACCAAAAGCTTAAGGATAGTCTAATCTGCACCACAAAGTCCTGATCACAAATCTAACTATATCACTATGATCCTGATATAACAGAGACTAATTTTGAAGATAAAAACCTCACATGCAAACTTAACTAAAAGACAACCCTAACCAAATCAAAACTAACTCAAAGGAAAATGAGCCATGAACTTATCTAAGATTCTGATCGGGCAATCTCGTAGAGTTCACTGCCAGGAGTCCAATGGCAGACTCTGGTCATCAAACTGATGAGCGAGGAGGTCAGAATCTTAGAGAGAAGGGAGAGGAAAGGAAAAATGGAACAAAAATGAACTTACATTCTGATCGGGCAGTCTTGTAGATGTCGCTGTCAGGAGTCTAATGGTGGACTCTGATAGTCAAACAGATGAGCGAGGATATCAGAATCTTAGAGAGAAGGGAGAGGAAAGGAAAATGAAACTTCTAGAGAGATGGTAGTTCTTTTGAAATGAAACATGAATAACTAATTTTCTATTTATATATCTTTTTTATTTTAATAATAAAATATTCTGGTGTCATTTTAATTGTACTATTTCTACTCTAAGACTATTTTTTTCAGTCCTTACAATATGACTATTTTATATTTTAGAAAAGAAAATTCTCACTACATGTTTCTATTTTTGTTTTGTGTTTTTATTTATAAAATTTATTAAATAATTTTATTATGTTTTTTTCAAAATGATTAAATGCTAGTTCAACATGTTTAGAGGAATAACCTTTTCAAACATAATATATTCTAGATATTCAGAGAAATAATGACCATAAAAACAAACTATTAAGAGGCAGAGTCAAAACTATAAGTCCGAACTCTGGAAAATTTAATGATAAATTAGTAAATGAGAATCTCTTATTGAAATATTTTTTTCATAAAAACTTAAACTCAAAATCTTATTTAAAGAAATAAAAAATAATATTACTTAATACAACAACTTATTAGTACACAAATGTATTTGAATGAAGAAGAATTTTAAAAACCAATATTTATATATAATAGGAACGATTTTAAAATAACAAAGATTAAAATTTTAAGTTATGTTTAATATATAAATTAGAATTTCAATATTTAGTATTAATTTTATAAACTTCACTATTTCTTAATATTGTTTTCTCTCTCTCTATTATTTCTAAATTTTAAAATTGTTTTTTATCTTTTCTCCAATCAAAAGTTGTCTTGGAGAAGATGGTAGAGTTTTAGACGATCTAAACCAATCAGATTTTATCTTAGAGTTATCGTAGAGCAAGATATAAATTTTGTAACTTTTTTATTCATATATAAAAGTCATGATAGACATCACATATCATGAATTATAACAAATTAAAAAAAAAGTTTTGAATGTGAGATAAGAAGTAATATATTTAATTCAATTAAGATGCTTTGGATTGTGATGTAAATTGAAAATATGAGAATCTTGTGGATAGTGGGGTTTGATTAGGAAGAAAATATGCTTTACTTATTTTGGATTTAAAATTAGTATTTAGATGAATGGGTTATATTGGTATAAGATGTGGTAACCTTTAGAACTTGAAGATATATTAGTTATTGTATTAAAGTAAAAGTAAAAGTTTTACTATTGGTTATGAAACCACAAAACTTGTTAGATTCTAGATTTTTGGAGTAGGATTAGTATATAGAAAAAATGCAACCTTTGGACTCGGTTTATGTGGTAGTTTTGAAAAGGTTTGGAAATTTGTTACCAATTTGATCCATGACTTATAAAATTTTTTGTAAGATGATATGTTGACATGCATATGTGTAATCTCCTCTCTCTCTTTCTCATATTCTCTTTTTTTTTCTCTTTAATTTTTCTTCCTCCAAATTTCATATATTTTAAAATTTAGTCACACATCAAGAATAGTTGAGGAATAAGGAATCAATCATATCTGATCAAATTTTTAAAATAGAGTAAATTTTTGTTTATTTTAAATATTTATTATTTTTATTATGATTTTGTCATAAATCTTGGTAGAGTGAGTTAAGAAAAATATTTATCTCAACTTGGTTAAACTCATACTAAAATTTGGTAATATTTAGATACCTTGTATAAGTCCTTAAGTTTTGTGTAGCATTAATGATTGATTTTTCAAAGATTGCTTTGAATTTAAGCATTTCATGTAAAAGAAATTAGTTTTAACTTTTTAATAGTATCCTAGACTAGAGCATCTTGATGTGAATGTGACATGGTCATAAGTTTCATTTTTTTCTTGCTAGGTTTGTTTTGTTAAGCAAAATAGATGTTATTTTATGAAAATTGTTTGAAGTTTAAACAATTTGAAATTTTTTTATTGTTTAGATTGATTGTGTTGAATATTTTTTAGTTTAAGTCTTCGTTTTATTTGTAAATTGTGATTTAAATGAGATATAATTGTATATATGTGTGTATAAATCAAGATATGATAGATTTTGGCTAACTTTCACTTTTTGAGTATTTTATTCGCCAGTCCCTGTGCCTAGCGAAATGAGCTATAGTTTTTTGGTACTCTCTGTCTCAAAATCCACTCAACACTTGATTTTTGCGCTAAAGCGCCAACACCTTGTGTTTGAGCGCATCTCCCTAAGCTCAAGCTCCCTAAGCTCAAGTTCCAACTCTCTAAGCTTAAACTATTTTCCAACATTGGTCATTTTCGTTCAATTGTCTCATGTTTACTTTTTATAGGCCATGAAATTTAATCAAATCTTCTTAAAATATATCATTTTGTAAATTGTAAGTGATTACAACTTTTTAGGGCTAATATTTGATTTAAATCATGCAACTTATGTGTTTAAAACAAGTAAGTATGATACTTATCAAAATGTAAAGTGTACCCTCTGACTCGTAAGAAAAAATGGAAACACCAATGTTTATCTTCTCTTTATACATATATATTCCTTCTCTCTAATTTTCTCTCTTCATTTATCATCTATTTCAAAATCTGATCACACCTTGCAGTATGTGAGGAGCCAATGATCATTTATACCTTATCAAAGTTTCAAATAAAGTAAGTTAATAGTTATTGTAAATATTTATTGTTTCCTTCTTTTTTATATGTTTTGGTCATCAATCTTAGTGGGGTCAGTTAAGAAAAGTGATCATCTCAACTTATTTTACCATATATTAAAGTTTGATTATGTTTGATAACTTGCTCTAGGTCACTAAATTTTGGAGTAACCTTATTGTGTGGTTTTGGAAATTACTTTGAAGACAAGCAATTATGGTAAGGGAAACTACTTGTATTTTTTATAAAAACCTTAAGATAAAATATTTTGATTCAGAAGTAAATGTATAAACTAAATTATGCATGTTAGAATGTAAAGTTGGTTAAACTAATTTTTAGATTTTGGTTGGATGGGTGAATGAGTTTGGACTGAAAAATATCATGTTAGTGTTGGATTGTTGCATTTGATGCTTATATTGATTGAATTGGTCTTAAATACAACTTTAAAAATATATTTGAGTTGTTGAAAAGATTATATTTCTAGCATAAGTTAGGGATTTAGTCTGCAAATTCTGTTACATTTGCTTAGCGCAAGCTTAAGCGAATTGATGTGGAGATTTTTTTAGTATTCTATGCCCCCAAATTCAAACAACACATGACCTTTGAGCTTGACTGAATGCCTAATTTGTTCAACATATCTCAAATCTGCTCAACATATTTTCCATGCACCCAAGTAGAAAAAAAAAATGTTTATTTTAGGGTGCTCTCGACCTCAAATTCCCTCAGCGTTTTTCATTTGTGTTTAAGTGGATTTACATACAGTTTTTGGAGTGTCATCTGCCTTAAATCTAACGAAAAATTCTTGTGCTAAGCTAATTTTTCCTAGACTTAAGCTCCAACTCCAAGGGCTCAAGTCATTTTGAAAACATTTGTCTTTTTTGCTTAGCTACCTTTTTGTTTCTTTTCTATAAGTCATGAAACTGAATTTAAATCTTTTGAAATTTTATCATTTTTAAATTGTAAGTGTTGTTTTTGGATGTTGGCAAAGTTCTTGAATATTATGTGATTGAATGATATTGTATGATGAAACTTGTATGAAATTTGAGATATTGTTTGATAGTACATTAAGTATGAAAAACCTATGTTTTAACAAAGACCCTCTAGCTTCACTGGTGATCTAAGTTAGGTATTTAGGTGGTGAGAAGGTGAAAAGGGAGTTCACACACACTTTGATCCGCTGTAAACACATAGTATTGGATGTTTAGAGTTACTTTGATCTCAAAGGTGTGGATTAGATGTTAATCTTTGGTAGGGGAATACTTAATGAGTCTTTTGAAGACAATATATCCATATGCAGTTCATATGATTAAAATAAAATCAAAGTATCGGGGATTAAAAGAAAATCAAGATACTAGGATTGCAAATGGATTCATGTGTAGTCAATATGATTGAAATGAAATCAAAATACGATAGATTGGTATATATGATTAAAGGAATTCTTATGAATGATTAATATGAATTTTTTTTTGTATGTATTGAGTATATTATAATTTTTTTTTCACAAGCTTACTCTTGTTTTTCTTCTTGTATTGCAAATTGTGATGATTGTACTACGTACACGACTAGATATTGGTACAAGTGTAGGAGCATTCGAAAGGCCTTAGAGGATTTTATTTTAGGACTCTAGTTCTATACAATTAGGGGTGGCAATGCGGGTTATCCCGTCCGGCATTTGGCCCGCAAAATGTGGGTCGGTTGGTCCGCCCCACGCAAGGAGTGCGGGTTCATTTCACTGACCTGCCTCGCATAAGAGGTAGCCCGCGGGCTTGCGGACCAGCCCGCATAAGGAAAATAATTCTTTTTTTTAAATAAAATTTTATTAATTATAAAATAACATATTTTTGCTGCTGAAAAATTAAAATTTTATCTCTATTTCAATTTATTCAATTAAGATAAAAATATGAATTCAAGTATGAGGGTTGTTAGAAGATTTGATTAAAAATAATTAAAATTTTATTTTGCATTTATTTTCCCTATATGTAAATGTATTAGAGTATCTTATACAAAATATTTTAATGAAGATGACTAATTTTTTAACGAGTATCTTATTGAAATCTCTTCTTTATATTATTTTTTATTAACAAATTTTAAATATAAGACTTTACTTAAAATTAAATTCATTGTCACTCTTAATATTAACTCCTTTAGATGATTACAATAAAACATTTCTTTTTTTCTTTTTTTAGTACATTACATTCAATTTTTTTAAAATAAAATAAAATAAATGTCACACTACAATAATGGATGAATGGGTATGATTTTTTTTTTGCAGAAAAAATAAAATAATTATTTTTTTATTTATGCGGGTCAGTGGGTCAACTCACCCCGTTGTTGGTCCGTGCTGGTTGCGAGTTATGCGGGACGAACCTAAGTGGGTAAGCATACTAGATTAGTGGACCCGTACTGTGCATTTTAGTAGCGGACTGCGAGTCGGCCATGCCTGCATGGTCCGCCCCGCATTGTCATCCTTATGTACAATATTTGTATTATATAAGTTTTAATAATGTATTAGGAATATTTTAAAAAACTCCAACATTTATATATGACTTTGTAATATTTGTAATGCAATAGACAATAGTAGTTGAATTGTTATGTATTAATAATGTATTAGAAATATTTTGAAAAACTTTAGACTTTGAAAATGACTTTGTAATATCCGTAATGTAATAGACAACAATAGTTGTGGTGTTACATAACATGAAATACTAATTTGCATATTTGGTTTATTTAGTTTATTTGTGCAATTTTTATTATTAATATTGTATGAATTTTTTTAATAGTACAAGAAAGTTTACTATTATCTACTGATAAATTATCTATGGATTTGGATTCATAATTTATTTAGTACTTTCATCCGGATTTTACGTATAAATTATTATTTGTGAGTAAAATCGAGTTATTTATAGAATTTGTTGTACGTAATAGTGAAGTAGTATGGCAACAATAATTTATATGTAAAATATGTATGTAATTTTAATGCATTAGGACCAATGTTTTTTTAAAATATATTATTTGTAGGTCACAATGATAATATTAATATTAATAATAATAAAAATAAAATTTAATAATATTCATATTATTAAAAATAATAAATATAATAATAATTAACAATAATAATAATGCTAATAATATTAATAATAATTAATAATATTAATGACTTATTAATAATATTAACAATATTAATAATTTCAACCATATTAATAATATAAATAACATTAATAATAATTAATAGTATTAATAACAATAATAATATTTATATTATTATTAACAATAATATTATTATTAATATTATTATGGTTACTAATATTATTAATATTATTATGATTACTAATATTATTAATGTTATTAATATTTTTATTAATAATATTAATATTAATATTATTTTTACTGTTATTAATATTATTATTATTAATAATAATGTTAATCTTATTAATGTTATTAATATTATTACTATTGTTATTATTAATATTAATATTATCATTAATATTATTAATTAATAATAATAAATTTATTATTTTTATTATTATTATTATTAATATCAATAATGATAATAATAATATTTTTACTATTACAAACTAGTGGAAACACATGAGCTTGTGTATCCACATTTTTTCTTTTACTTAATTTTTATGATGATAGAAATGTAACATACATACATAAATCATTTTAGATGAGTCGAAATTGAAAAGCAAAAAATGGAGTGCAAAAAGTGATTAAAAGTGGAGGTTATTTCATTTTATATGTGAGATTTGATGTGAAAATGTGTGAAAGTATGTTTTATTTGTTGCCTTAAACTAAGGAACTAAGGGAAGAATGAGGAGTCATAAAAAAACTGTACATTAATACTAATTTAAAAAATTAAAAAATATTTTTTTAAGTAATTCATATGAAATGATAAAATACTTCATTGTATTAATAAAATGAGATATATTAAATAAGGGTAGAATCAGTAAAAAATTGTGTACACCAAAAACCGGTTATAATAGGGAATCCCCTTTATATATAGGCATAAATATTATTAATATTATTATTATTAATATTAATATTAGTAATATTATTATTATTAACATTATTGATATTATTATTAACATGATTATTAGTATTATTATTATTATTATTAACATTATTGATATTATTATTAACATGATTATTAGTATTAATTAATAATAGTAATAATCATAATAAGAATGAGAATAATCAAAATGTGATTAGAAATTTTTTTTAATGTTGTGGTTAAAGGTTTTTGTGTACTCAAGGGAGTTTGATTCCATATAGAAAATATATTTTGTATTGGTTGGTATTTTAAAAAGATTGAATGGTTGTGATTTATTGATTGAAAAAAAAATATTTTTTCTATGATGGAAATTTATTTTATTAGCATATCATTATATGTCTTATTTGTTTTGTGAATTGTCATAACCGCTAACGTACATTAGTATTTTGAATTACTTTATACGTTCTACCGACAAACATAATATAATAGTTAATTAATAATAAATATTTTGGGTGTTACGATATGAAATAAAATTGTTGTAAAGAAAATGTAACGATCAAATAGATATTTATAGAGTTAAAAAAATGGTAGGTATTGTAGGAAATTGAAATATTGGTCTTGTGTAACTTGACTTTTGACTATTCAATATAAGTTAGAAACATTTTATAAATGATAAGATATGTAAAACGATTTTATGTTAGTATTTGACCTATATTCAAATTGTTACGAATAGTTTAGTTTGACCTAAATTTTCTAACATTTTTGCTTTAGTGAGAAATTCTCGTTGAAGCTAAAATGTAAGTGAGACAAGACTTTCATTTTTGCATAATATTTGTGGAACAACATTTGTTACTCAATCAAAAATCTGAGTGAGACAAATTACGTTTTACTACATAATTTTGAATATTGTTGCTTAAATGGTGGTGATTTCCGCTCAATGTATGTTGTGTAAAAATTGGGAATCCATGTTTATATAATTATGAGAAGTGATATGAATTGTATTTAAGATGTATTTTTGTGTTGTATATAGATATGAAATTGTGAACAAAATATTGACAACTATGATTTGAGGTTTATTAATATACATAACAAGGTTTGTTGTATGTAGATACCTAATAAGATATCATAATCCTTAATGGTTGTTTTCCCTCTCATAAGGATGCTTAGAATTATATCGTATAATATTAATCATAAAAATTATTAAAAAAATATAATTTAGCTTTATTGAAGATTTAATCACATAGACAAGATATCATGTGATGATGGTCTAATCACATAAATAAGATATTAAGTGATGAGAAGATGAAAAATGGTTGTATATCAATTTTAATTATACCATTTAAAAGTAATCACTCTAACATACAATTCTGATGTTATTTTTTTCAATGATAATTTCTATAAATCATATGTTAGTGTGACATATAAACATTCTACAATATAATATAATATAATATAATATAATATAATATAATATATAGAGAGAGATTTTATTTTAATTGATTAAATCTATTTTTAATTAATTAAAATCACTAAAAACTTTATTTTTAGTAGATTTAATTTAATGAATGAAAATGTCTTTTAATGAATTAAAATAGAGAGTTAAAGCATTACACTCACAAAAATCAAATAAAAAACATGATATCATACAACAATAAAATATTTTTAACACCAAATCAAAATCGACATATGAATAAACACTTAAATCAACATATCAACACTAAATTATGCAATTATTACATCCAAAACACATCACTTTGAAAAAAATAATCAATACAAATACACATTAAAAGATATAAAGATATTGATGAACTTACTATCCTTTTCTAAACATATGTCTTAAACGATCACTATTGAACACATTAAATTTCAAGTATAGAAAACATATTTTAAAAAGATAAACTTTGTTCTCCAAATCATTTTGCATAGTGAATGATTGATCACTTTTCTTTGAATTTTTATTTTTTTGAATACATACATATTCACCACTTGAAGCAATGCTACTTATGGTGTCACCCAACAAGTTCCATAATCACCATTTTTACCACATTATCAATGTTTGAATGACCACATTGTCACTTAAGTATTGACATGCATATGGTTTCATAACTCCTAAACCCCTATGCACCATTGAAAGTCCTTAGCACTTGAAAGACCTCAATCCTCATGAGACGAGAGATCTTTCAAGCTCCCGTCTCATGAGGGTTACTTTCTCCAAAAGAGATAAAACGATCTTAACATCTATCTCACTTAAGTTTCAAGTCATCCTTTGAATTCTATACTTTATCAATTGAATAGTACACATAATATGACCCACTACTTAGACGTCGCTTGAGCAATAATCCATCAATCAAACTATATAAACCCATAAACACAAAATTCAAAACAAATTGTATTAGATATGAATTACACATTTACAAAACAACAATTTCTTCTTATAATAATCTCACACTTTCCACGATCATATATAATTATATTCAATCTACAACAAATTAAGATATTGAGTTTATAAACATTCATTAAATTTTACTTGTTTTAAATTAAAGTATTATTTTGAAATTAAACTTATATCCATAAATTTACAAAGTCGCTAACATTTCCTTAACTTTAAGTTAAATTATATTATAAAACTATACTTTAAATATCTTTTAAGATATCTAATCTTAAAAAAAAAATCAAGTTAACAATTTAGAGATAACTTTTTTAATTGATACTATATTAATACTATTGACACCTATTATTTTTGCTAAATTTATAAATATATCTATAAATTATTATATTTAAAACATTAATACTATATTGAATTCTTTTTCGTTGAAGTTTATTTTATCATTTGCATCTGATTATGTTAAATATTTTGTTATGTAAGAAAATATTCAATAAGAATTTTTAATATATAATCAAATTTAAAAGTATTAACGATAATTTAGGATAAATTAAGTATATATATATATATAATTTGTTTTGTACTTAACTTTGTAATAATAAATAATTTTCATAATATATTTTAATAACCATTGATTCAAAAGTAATATACTTAATAAATAGATATTATATTTTTAAATTTAATAAATACATCAATACTTCGTAAATGGCCTATATAGTATAAATTATACACACAACAATTAAATCTATTGATAGGAAATCCCATATTTTATCAAGAAAAATATATATTACCCTCTATTCATATAAAAGATCATACTAGTATATTTAAAATATAAATCGCAATAAAAGTAATAATATTATTAATTATCAAATCAATGATAAGGCAAAGAAAATATCTTCTCATCACACCCATAAAAAGTATTTCTTATAATATTTATATTTTTTTAAAACAATCATGTTATTGTTTTGTAGATAGTATCACCTAACTAACCACTTCTAATATGTTTCCACTAAATAATTTTATATACTAACTCTTTTATTGGATAGTTCATGTATGTCCCTACTACTCTTGATTTAGATCCCTTTTATATAATTTTTTAATGTTAATTACACACAAAAAAATTATTAAATCAAATTAATTTTAAAACTAAAAAATAATTAATTATTATATTCAGTAAATTAAATACTAAAAGATTATTAATATTTAGCATATTTTTTTTTATAAACTAGTACTTAAATTAGTATTTAATCAACTATCAATATTTTAGCTACCAACTTTAGAATATAAATAAATGATAGTTAAAACTTTAGTAATTAATTAAATACAAATTTAAAAATTATTTATTAATAATAAAAATTAATTTAAATACCAATAATTTATTTAATTTTTAAAATATTATTTAATTTTATCGATATAGTGACTAATTATTTTGTGTTTCAAAATTGATTTTTTATTTAATTATGTTCCTGTAGTGTTATATATTATTGAGATTCCAATAAAAATAATAAGATAATTAATATAAATTTAAAAATTCTTATTTTTTTTTAACAAATCATCTACTTTTTTTCAAAAATAGATAACATATACTATTTTGAAAAACAGATATTAAAAATCATTTTTAATAAATAGAAGAAACTTCTTTATTACGCTCTTATTTTTGTTTTTTATAAGTTTCAACTTTAATCCTTCCACTTCTTTTACTTATTTTATCTAATTACCTATTATACCTTTAGATCATCCTTCCTCTCCATTATTTCACAACAATTCTTCCATTATTATAATCTTTAATCACTAGTTATATCTTTCTTTTGAGTGAAATTTAAATTTAAAAATAGGTTTTACGTCATTGCCAATCTTAGTGAAAATAAACATTTTTATTGAATTTTACATACTTCTTTTCATACTTATTGAAGTTCTATTATCCAATAAACTTGTGGTCTAAAACAATTGGTGAAATTGTGAAAGAGAATAATTTTATTTTAATCAAATTCAAATATGTTTTGTATTTTTAAAATAAGTAAATAGATCATATTTTTTTATTTTTATGAAATTTAATTTATAGCTGTGATATTTAATAATAAATTATCATTTATGATTAAAATTAATTGTTTATACACGTTACATCAAGAATATCATTAAATATAAATAAAATTTAAAGACAAAAAAAAATAGTTGCTATATTATTGATAAGAAGAGATACTATTATAGAGGCTACAAAATTTATTAATATCTAGAATAGTTTCTAAATGAATATCTAATTAACTACCAATATTTTAACAACCAATTAGATATTAGTTTTCAAACTAAAAAAATTATTAATATTTAAAATATTTTTATTATTTATTAAATAATAAAAAATTATGTTTTGACTTATATATATATATATATTAACTTAATAATAAACGTTTAATTTAAGCATTGATATCAAAATTAAATAAGTACCGTTAGCAAATGTATCATGAAATTTCCTAGCTGAGATCTTAAGTGACATAGTGATACCATGAAAGTTTTTATTTAAAAAAATGTATCATGAAATTTAATTTTTGCTGTGATTATCTTATGGATAATTAATATTTAAAAGTTAATAACATTAAATTATTTATATGGCATATTTATGGCTATTAATTGTCACGTGATATTTGTATTTATCCATCAATACATTATGATGTTCAAAATATTATCTAAATATTTTTTTCAACTCATTTTTAATTTATGCATTAGTTTTAGGACTATTTAAGAAATACCCTCTCATGATGTTAATTTTTTTTTCACCTATTAGTAGTGTGGATAAATAGACATTTGAGTCAAAAAATTTAAGGAATTAACTAATTCAATCATACATCAAGTCAAGAGTTTGAAGCATTATACTAATTCAATCATACATCAAGTAAAGAGTTTAAAGCATTATACTAATTCAAGCATATATCAAATTAATAAGTATTTTGGGTTAAATTAAAAAATATTTGAAATTTAAAAATGGAAAAACTAAAATGAATTATGTATTTTTTAAATTTAACTTACAAAAATAAAAATAAATTTTATTTTTAAATGTGATCAAATATATAAATTTCAATACATGTATATATTTTGATAAAACTATTATTTTATTTCAAAAATTAGTCAACCCAAAACTCTACATATTGACCTAAATCCATTTGGATAATAGGCTAAATAGATCAAAATAAAATTATCATATTTCAATTTAGGTCTTACTTTTTACAACCTAGACCAATATATTTTACAAATTATTTAAATTCATTCTATAATGTTAAATTAAATTTTTCAACTACAAATATGACATCTATGCATCAAATCTCAATGTTTAATTATCATATTCAAATTAAAATTTAATCTTGAATTTTACTTATCATTCCTTTTTTATCATTGTTATCTTATATTTTCTTTTATTTTTAAGATAGGATTAAGCATTATCTACATAAATTTTCTTTATTTATCTTGGGCCTGATTTCGTAGTTGATATTTATCGATAGGATCCAATTATAAAGAAAAATGGTGATTAGAAAGCCCAATTTATTATTCGTTCTCTTCATAAACACGGTCGATTAGGTTTACATTATCCCAACACCTCATTTCCAAATCTTCTTTTATCTTTCTCTTTGTCGATTCGTCATGTATGTGTTATCTCATTCCCAGATCCCCTTTTATCTCATTGCTTCATTTAGATCCCTCACTCCACCTGTGAACCAAGTCCGGATCCAACCTTCTAACCCACCCCTATCTTTTATCTCGTTACTTGGAGCGGGCAAAAAAAAAAAAGGTTAAGTTGTCATAGATTCATTCTCTTTGGTCAATGAATTAGGTAATTTAAACACATTTGAATACAAATAGATATCAAATGGTGGTTTGGGTTAAATATGTTTAGGCTTGTTTTTGTTTTGATTTAGGAATTTTTATTTAAAGTTAAACATATTTTTTTTCTCCTTACTTTGTTTATTTTAAATTATATAAAGAACAACCCTATGTTTTCATGACCAACTCAATATCCAATCTTTTACCTTTCTATTTAATCATCTCATTTGTTACTTTGACCAAGAAAAACAAAAAATAATGATACTAAAGATAATTTCTTTCTGATTGATTACTCAAGTAAGTTGGGCATCATTAATACAAAATAAATATCAGATGTTGGATATCTTGTATGTGTATATGTTTCCTATGTTTAATTGTGTTTAGGTTTTCTTTTGTTTTGATTTGTGAGTTTTTATTTGAAGGGTAAACACATTTCATGATTATTTTTCTCTTGGTTTTGTTTATTGTGATTAACATGTAATAACCTTATGTTTGTCATGACCAACTTAATTCAATCACATACATTTTTTTACTTTCAATAGTTACTTTGAGCATGACTCAAGTTAAAATGTTATATATGACTTCTATTTAATTGATCGCTAAAGTAACATGAACATCATTGAATAAAAATGGACATCTCTTGTTTTTAAGGTATATCCATGTTTAGGTTTACTCTGAATTGTTCTTTTTTATAAATTTAAACATATTTTTTTTATTGATTTTCTCTTTTTTTGTTCATTACGACTGACATAAAATTATGTCTGTCACAATCACAACCGATTCAAATGTATAATTTTGTAACTTGCTCATTTTCCCTCTCAATTATTACCTGTAGGACAAACAAAAGAAGGTCAAGTTATTGGAAATGACTTCTATTCAATTACAAGTAAGTGAGACATAATTGAATACAAATTGATATAAACAATAAATGTTATAGATGTGTGTGTGTTTTCTTATTTAATTGTTTCATTTTGATTTATGATACCTTATTTAAGGTTAGACATATTTTTTATTTTCCTTTAAATTTTGATCATTTGGTCAATATAAAATAACTCCACACCTATCTTGATTCGCACATGATTTAATCCTACATCTCAATTGTTTATTCTTGTTCTTTTATTACATGGATACATCAAAACAAAAAGGTTAAGTTATTTGAAACAACTTTTCTTGGATTCATTACTAGAATAATATATCATTGAGTATAAATGGATAATAGATGTTAGACATCTTGTATGTTTAAGTGGCTTTAAAGGTTCTCTCAATGTTGCTCACCCACACATCAACTTTGTTTGGATTTACCTTTCCATTATAATATAATTACACCTAATGTCATACTTATACAAGGATGTTGATGAAAGAGTCTTAGATGCCTTTGTTGCCATTTTGATAATCTCCGCCTAATATAAAATCGTCTGATGTTGTTGTGTCACAATGACACTCTATTGATGTAGGGTTGTTGCTATGATTTCTATCACCCTAACAATATAAGGCATACATGTTAAGTAGAAAGAAGGGTAGGTAGTCTATGTGTCACTCTAAACATACAACATAAATTAGATTAGATTTTATACTACTTTCTTCCAAGTTCAAATATTAGACCTGCACACACATATTTGTTTATTTGCTAAGTACAACCATGTTTCATATACATGATAAATTAAGGGTAAACTATCAACAATCTATATAATAATCTTTTAACATTAGCTTATAAATCAATTAATCAACATATTGATTCAAACTTTAATTCATTCATTCATCAACTTAGATCAACACATAAATTTACTTATATACTAGATACCTTACAAAAGATATCTATGTATGCCTTCAAGAAGGCCTATATTGTATTTCATATCAAAGATTAACACCTGACCAACTTGAAGCCTCTTAGGTTTGCATCCTAATCTTGATAAGTTAGGGATAATTTAAAGCATTCACTATCCAAACCTCTGCATATTCTATATGTGCAATTAATTCTCTCTCAACTTCTCACTACAGGAAGAATTTTACTTATTCAAACACTCAATGTGGTTAGAATATCTCTCTTAACATAGGTTCATATACTTAATACGTGCATTTGTACAAGTGTTCACATATTATTCCAAGTTTGTAACATAAAATGTTTTCATCTCATATAGTTATCACTCATAAGCCTTCCAATAGCAATTAAACTAATTTAACATCCTTAAAATCCATAATATCACTTCATTTCTTGAATAATTGAGTTGAACAATAAATTAACACTTGAAATGTCACTCAAGTGATACAATCTCACTTTAGCGAGATTTAAACAAAAAATATGTGATTGCTTTATATATGGTTTTTGCTTAAGTGAAACCAATGTAACTTGAGCCAAAACACTCTCATTTAATAAATAAAATTACAAAGGAAAGACTAAGATTTATGCCTCATTTTCACTTGAACGAAAATATCTCACTTAAGCAAAAATTAGTAGAAACAAAAATTTTATGCAACAAATCAAGATATTACTAAAACCTATGAAATTGTATCATAATAGTTTTCACATCCTTTATAAGTTCAAAATGCTCAAATACCACCATATAAGGCTCATATACAATATTCTAATCCATTTAACACAAATAATTACTCAAAACTCAACCTAATATCCAATTATATTGAATTCACAAGACACTACATAGTCCAACTCAATCTAACTTACTAATAATAATTCATCAAAGATAACTTCCTTTACTTGAAAGTAACTTACACTCTAAGTTTAGGTAGAGAAAGTTCGAGACTACCAAAATTCTGCAGATCTAGAACCATATAAATAAATAAAACCAAACTTCAATTAAGGACTAAATTGTTAGAAAATTTTGTAAATTAATTTTATAGTGCGACTCATATGAAATAGATTTTGGGTTTTGAGCCCAAACCCTAAATCCTAAACCTATGAGGCTCGGACCTTCCTCTTAAATGGCGTGTCCGTGTCGGACACATGTATCCGACACCGATACTTGTATGACACTCATAGGACACATATTTGTGAAGTGTCAAATTCAAAAAATATTTGTTAAATTTTTGACAATTATAGCACGATTCTAACATAATTTTAAAAAGGAGAAATACATTAATTTTTTAAAAACTCAAACTTATATTGTATAAATTTGTAGTATGATTATAAAAATAAGGAACAAATCCCTTTGAACCAGCCATGAAGAACATAGTTCTGCTCCAAAAAAAATTGAAACATATTTGTACACATAAATCTTTATTATTAATTTATATAATTCATAATTATATAATATATAGATTTGTGTCCCCGTGTCCTACATTTTAGAGATTATACGTATATTCGTGTCCGTGTGTTTGTGTTACATAGCCCTAAACCTTTAAGATTATATATATATATATTATGATAACTAATGAAAAGTTAATCTAATGGAGATTGAGAAAGAATAGAAACGGGTTATGTCTCTGCAAAGGAAGTTGTTCACAATTAACCATCAAGAAAGAACGTGACAAAGAAAGAAATTGTAAGAGATAGATTGAGAAAATGAGTTAAAAAGAAACTGCTCACATAGGGACTCTGATTAAAGTAAGTGATTCTCTATATCATAGTTGATGGTGAGAATCATAGTTTATGATGTGCATTATTGTTCATTATTGTACACTTGATTCTACTTAAATTACTTACACTTTTTTTCAACCAATCAAACTAATATTAAATTTAATTTGTTTTATTTTAAAAATAAGTGTCATTGTCATTATTAGTACTAAGGTTAGTTCAATTAAACATTAGCTTTTAAATGATTTTTTAATTCTAAACAACAATTGTTTCTATAATGCCAATTATTACATGTAAATATCATACTTCAAAAATACAACTTCATAAGAAGTGTCAAATAAATGAACAATGAAACTTAGAAATTAAAAGTGCTCTTGGCATGGGTCTTGTTAGTAATTTTCATCCTTAGTTATCTATGGTAGACAAGTGAGGGGAGAAAAAAACTATAAGGAATACCTTTTAAATCTAATGTTTTCGCGGCAAAATGGTTACAGTTTTTATTTAATTTATTTTTTCATTAAAATTAAATTTTCATTTGATATGTTGGTGAGTTGAGTCAGCAACAGCATGAAAACAAAATAACGCGTCAAATGAGTATTTTTTTTCTATTTCATTCAGATACCTAGTGAAATGGAGGTGGTGACTCATGCGTGTTGGTGCTTAACTCAGCCTCAACGAGTCAACACACCCACGACTCGTTCTAGAAAGAATAACCAAAACGCAACTCAGCAACTGAGTCTAGAACAAACCAAATCAAATCCATTGTTCTCCCCACTGTGCATTCTCTTCACTAGGGTAGGGTTATCTTCCATTTCTACTTCTCTCACACCTTATACCTTCAACAACCACAGTCTCCACCATTCATCTCCAACTCTACACACAATTTTTGAACCCTGTCTATCTCATCCTCTCCATTTTCAATATCTCAGAATTCCTTTATCCATTTCCCCAATTTCTCTCCAATCCGCACCTCGATTTTCGTCTCCGCTCTCACTTACCTTCAACTGTTGCTCGCTGCAGATGCCTCTGCAGGATCTGATTGAACCCTAACTTTTGAGTCAATTTTTTGTTAGAAAGCTTAAATCAAAGGAAAATCTATCTTAGGGTTCTGATTTTCCTAGGATGGAGGCGCCCGTAGCGAGACCGAGGGGGCGCCCGAGGAAGAGGAGAAGAAATGATGAGGAGAATGAGACCGAAACAAAGAAGCAGGCGTCCACGGGGACGCGTCCCGTGGCTTTAGTCGGAAGGTACGTTTTGAAAAATTTTCCCAGGAACGGAGTGTTCCTAGGAAAAGTAGTGTACTACGAGAGCGGTCTATATAGAGTTTGTTACGAGGATGGCGATTCCGAGGACCTCGACAGTGGTGAGGTCCGGACTATACTGGTAAAAGAGGGCGGAATGGATGGTGATTTAGCGCGGAGGAAGGAGAAGTTAGAAGAATTGGTGTCAAAGAATAGTGGAAAGATCGGAAATGGTTCACTGAAGAGACCAATTGAATCCATTAAGGAGGAATCTAGGGCTGGATTGTGTGAATTGAAGGATGGTGGATTGATGATTGAGAAAGATGAGGAAGAAGATGAGGAGGAGGAGGATGGGGATGTCAATTCTTCGAGTGATTCTGGCACTGGCCTGGGAATGGATTCTGGTGCTGAGGCTGAGACCCTGCCACCACCACCCGAGTTGCCGGTGTCATCAGGTACTATCGGGGTTCCTGAACAATGTGTCTCACTGGTATTCTCTGTATATGGATTCCTGAGGTCCTTTAGTATACGGTTGTTCCTACAGCCGTTTACTCTGGACGAATTCATCGGTGCCCTGAATTACCAGGTCACAAATTCACTATTTGATGCAATTCATCTGTCGCTGATGAGAGTTTTGAGACGGCACCTTGAATTCCTCTCATCAGAGGGCTCAGAGCGGGCTTCAAGATGCCTAAGGTACTATAGTTATTCGTATACTGCCGTATGATTGTTAGCATGAGTACCTTGCTTACACTTTTATCAGAGTTATCAATTTTAGATTTGAAAGGGGGGGTGAAGTAGCCAACTCCTCGATCACTTTAGCAGGATAGTGATAATAGAGTTGTTAAATAGCCGATATAGTGCCTTTGCGTTATGAAGTTCTTTGAATCTGCTAGGCGAGTCACTGGCCAATTGAAGTTTTGAATTGATATTATGCCAATTTTTATCTATTTTTTTGTTTTAGTTGCATACAACCTAAAATTTACATATATCTAAACCATATATTTCAATTATATGTCATATATAAGTGATATAGTGCATTATTGGCTTTCTGCCATTTTCTGCAATATAACATGAACTAAATAAATAAAACAACATTGTTTTTGGAGTACGAATGGGTTTTCGGAGTCTATGCTAGACTATATCATGGTAGTGCTGTTATAGCACGCAATAAGCCTCTATTGCAGCTGCAATGACTGCTATTGAATACCACTCTTCTATCGAATCCCATAACAACTGTCTAAAGTTACTGTCTGCTACATTACAATAGCACCACTACAGTCTGTTATTGACTATTTTATTTGGCAAAATCGTTATATTTGAAAATATATTTTGTTTGATGTCTTTGCAGGTGCAATGAATGGAGCTTGCTGGATCCAGTGACATGGCCAGTCTTTCTTTTACAATATTTGGTAGTCAGTGGACACACAAATTCTCATGAGTGGGAAGCATTTTACAAAGAGGTGTCCACTGTAGAATATTATGTACTTCCTGTCAGTAGGAAGCTGATGATATTGCAAATTCTCTGTGATGATGTTTTGGAATCTGAGGATATTTTAAATGAAATGAACACTCGGAGAGAATCTGAGGTTGGGATGGATTATGATGGAGAAGATATCCTTCCTACAGAATTTGGGGTTAGAAGAGTCGAGCCAAGATACACCTATACTTCAGCGTGTGAGGATAAAGAAGCTACAAAGTTTGTTTCAGCTTCAAATGCTGTGAACCAACCTGGGAGCTTTATTTCATATTCCAGACATACAGAAAGTACTGAAGATGGTGATGTTGATAGAAATGGAGATGAATGTCGCCTCTGTGGCATGGATGGGACCCTGCTTTGTTGTGATGGGTGTCCCTCTGCTTATCATTCAAGGTGTATTGGTGTGTTGAAAAATCATATACCAGAAGGGCCATGGTATTGTCCAGAGTGCAAAATAAATATGTCGGAGCCAACCATTGCAAAGGGAACAACACTTCGAGGAGCTGAAATATTTGGAAAGGATTTGTATGGGCAACTCTTCATGGGAACTTGTGAACATCTACTTGTGTATGCTCAACATCTTTGTGCTTAAGTTCTTTTGTTTTGTTATGCTGGATAATGAAATTTGAAGTTCGGTTAATTTTGCTTAATCTTTTTTATGCACTTCAATTCTGATGTCGTATCCTTGTGATCTTGTAACGTGGCTTATTGCAGGCTGAATATTGGCAGTGCCGAATCTTGTCTTAGATACTACAATCAGAATGACATTCCCAAAGTTCTCCGAGTGGTTTATGCATCCATGCAGCACAGACCAATATACCATGATATTTGCATGGCAGTGCTACAATATTGGAGTGTTCCAGAAAGTTTGTTGTTTCATTCTGTTTCAAGTGGAGCAAATGTGAACTCAGCAAATAGAAAGGAAGAGACAAAGTCATCTTCTTTTTTACTTCCTCCTTTGGGTGAAGGCAATTTGATGAAGGAAGAGTATCCTTTAACCTCTGTCAGTACGACTTACTGTGACAATAAGGTGCCATCTCTAGATGCTTCATCAGTTTCCAGCCAAAGTTCTGCTCTTCAGTGTAATGACAATGGTAGCAGTAGTGAGTGCCTTGTTGTGACTACAAAGCTTCCTGAGGACAGTAGGATGGAATCCATCCTCTCAGCTGATTCTGCTTCTGTTTCTGTTAGTTGCCATTCCAATATGAACCATGGAAATTTTGATGATAGGCCTACAGTGGTAGATCCTGGCAAGTGCTCTTTGGTAAATAGTCAATTTAGTTATTATGGCCATGCAAATGATACAGGGTGTCCTATAAATATTTCATTCCAAACCAAAGAAAGCACTCCAGCCACTTTTGAAAAGTGTGAACGCAATGTAACCAATGGTTTTGCCTACATGGGTTTCTCCTATAAGCCTTTGTCGTACATGAATTACTATATACATGGTGAATTTGCTGCATCAGCTGCTGCTAAATTTGCCCTTCTTTCGTCAGAGGAATCTAGGTCAGAGGGCCATGTGTCAGACAATCAGAGGAAATTGGCATCTGGAAACACTTACTTGCAAGCAAAAGCATTCTCATTATCTGCTTCTCGTTTCTTTTGGCCAAGTTCTGAGAAGAAGCCTGTGGAGGTTCCAAGAGAAAGGTGTGGCTGGTGCATTTCTTGCAAAGCGCCTGCTTCAAGCAAGAGAGGATGCATGTTAAATCATGCTGCTCTAAGTGCCACAAAGAGTGCTATAAAAGTGCTTGCTGGTTTTTCTCCTATAAGAAGTGTGGAGGGAATACTCCCTAGTATCGCAACCTACATTATATACATGGAGGAATGTTTACGTGGTTTAGTAGTTGGGCCCTTCCTAAGTTCAATCTACAGGAGGCAATGGCGTAAGCGTGTGGAACAGGCCACAACATTTAGTGCTATCAAACCACTTTTACTTGAAGTAAGTGCTTATTAAAAATTTAATTTGTTTTAATTTTATATGTTGGCTTTTGCTAATAGTCATTCATTGCTGAAGTCACACGTTGGCATTTAGCCCTATCTAGTTTCCCATATAAATTATACTTCCTGCAACACTTGATGATGATTCAAATGGGCCAAAAGATGCTGAATGATGTCACTCACATAACTAAATTAGATTACTCTGTGACTTTTACTTTTTTTTATGAATTTAGGGCTTTATACAGCTCACTATCTCTTTTGTTATGAAATTCAGCACGGGCACCAGGAACTAAATTCTTGTGAAGTAGTTATTTAAGGATGCCTTTTTCCTTTGATTGCCTTGCTGCTTTAAGGAACTTTATGTACTCAAGTAGATTTTGTATGGAGTGTTTGTGGCTTTATTCAACTAAAAAATGTGGGCTTACATATTAGGGTGGTTGTGTTGATGAGTTGATACAATGTAGTTTTACATCAATTTGTATACTTTTGGGTTGTCCTGTCAACTTGGTTGCTTTAAATAGTTTAGATGCTGATGTTGCTGCCTGTCTATGTGATCCTTTTCCAGAATGGTGTACTATCATGCCTATATTAGGAATATCTCATCGTGACATTTCTTGCTTGTGCCATCTGAGCAATTCTGTTAATACTTCATTTTCAGCTTGAGGAGAACATTAGGACAATTTCTTTCTGTGGGGACTGGGTTAAGCTGATGGATGACTGGTTGGTTGAGTTTTCCATGGTACAAAGTGCCACATCTTCTCTTGGAACAGCACAGAAGCGTGCACCAAGTGGGAGGCGTTACAAGAAGCGGTCAGCTATTGATGAAGCTCCAACTGATGGTTGCCCTGAAAGCTTTGTGTGGTGGCGTGGTGGCAAATTCACCAAATTTATATTCCAGAAAGCGATCTTGCCAAAATCCATGGTCAGAAAAGCAGCACGGCAAGGTATTTTATTTTTAACCACAATATACCAGGAAATAGGAAATATAAAATGGCAATGAAGTAGAGATGGAACTTCTATTGAATAAAATAATTAGGTCCTCCATTCTAACTAGAATTAGCAAGAGTTTGGGACTGAAGCTGAAAGTATAGAATATGTCTCTTTGCCCTGGAATTTTGTGAGTCCTGACTCTCCCCCTTACTTCTCGAGTGCACACAATACCCTTACACCTTGCCCTCTATTCCCTTTTATACCAGCCAATCCCTTGTTCCATGAACAATTAACATAAACTCTTAAAATTGATAGATTCTCAACTAATTGATCAACTTGTTCGTTAAGCATCAGAACTGGGTTTGGCAATGGGCACAAGTGATCATCTTCCTAATTCTTCCTTCTAACATCCTTTTTCCAAATTCAATTTTTGGGGTTGGGTTAGGTCTAAGAATGAGCTGTATTGAGGTCAAATTTTTAAGGCTGTAGAACCAAGCTAAAAGATCAGCTTGGCCTGACTTTTTAATTTATTGTTATGAACTAATTAACTATAAATTATATTTTAACATATATGTATATTAATTAAAATATCACATTACCTGTATATGTTAGTTGAGATGACTAGTTAGCTTTCAAGCTGAATATTGTTGGGTGTTCAAGATATCTGAGTGTTAAACATACAATGGACTCAGCTCACCTTATATAGTAAAGATTCAAATCAAATTTATAGGTCGAGCCTACAAAGCCTGTTGGATTTGACAATTTGGTTATCTCCTCTGCTTTCCTGGATTCGTATTTGTGAATTCTTTTCTTTTTCTTTTTAATTATTAGTGAATAAAATGTTTTCTTTATTACGGGGACAGGTGGTTCAAGAAAAATTTCTGCCATTTCTTATGCTGATGGCATTGATATCCCTAAAAGAAGTAGACAACTTGTTTGGAGAGCTGCTGTAGAAATGAGTAGGAATGCATCCCAGCTCGCACTTCAGGTTTCCTTATTTTCATTGAGTTATATGTCAAGCATTGGCTATAACTTTGTTTGGCTGTAAGTAGTATATTGGATCTTGCAAGCTTGTTGACCTGGTGAATATTTGATTATTTGCATCAGGTCAGATATCTGGATTTTTATCTCAGATGGAGTGATCTGATTCGTCCTGAGCAGAATATCCAGGATGGAAAAGGTCAAGAGACTGAAGCTTCTGCTTTCAGAAATGCAAATGTTTGCGACACTAAACTGGTAGAGGGGAAAAATCGTTATGGGATAGCTTTTGGGAGTCAAAAACATCTTCCTTCTCGGGTGATGAAAAGTGTTATTGAAATAGAGCAAGATCCTGAAGGAAAGGAGAAGTATTGGTTTTCTGAAGCACGAATTCCTCTATATTTGGTAAAAGAGTATGAAGAAGGTAAGGGAAACATGCCATATAATGAAGAGCAGCACTTGAATACTGCATCTGGGTTGCATAAAAAGCGGTTGAAAGCTATCTGCAAGGACATATTTTTTTACCTTACATGCAAGAGAGATAACTTGGATGTGGTGTCATGTTCTGTATGTCAGATGGGTGTTTTAATTAGGTAATGATCCTCTTCATTCATATCTTTTTTCCCCTTCTTTTGCTCTTTAAACCTGTTTTCTCTAAAGATCGTAATTCCTATCTATCTACTTTGATTCAGGGATGCTACCAAGTGTAATGCATGCCAAGGTACGTAAATGATCCATCCTTACTCTATTTTGCTGTGCTAAATTTCCAAGATAATCTTGATGTTATTCTTGTTAAATTTTTATTTATTACTTCTATATACATATACATCGTATTTATTAACTTCTATATAAATATAAATATAAATCCATATTTATATTATTAACATAATAGTTACTGTTAAATAAAAGTCCCACATCGGTGGGATCAATTGGTAGCCTTCTACCAATCCTATATAAGGGAGTTTGTCTCCCCTTTTCAATCATCTTAAATCTCTTCCTCTCCTTTTGAATGTTTTTGAGAAAAATTAAGAGAGATTTAATATTCTATTTGTAACAGTATTATATTTTTAATTTAAGAGATTCTATTTTTAATTTATTTAATTTAAGAGTGTGTGGTATTGCTCTCCCCTTGATTTAAAGAGGTGTTCTAGTTTTTTCCATTTAGTGGAATTTCAATTTTTGAGTATAGTGAGTTTTGTTATTCTTTCTAATCTCTCTAGTCATGAGTTGATTTAAAGAGGTGTTCTAGTTTTTTCCATTTAGTGGAATTTCAATTTTTGAGTATAGTGAGTTTTGTTATTCTTTCTAATCTCTCTAGTCATGAGTTGGAATTTATAGAGGTGTTCTAGTTTTTTCCATTTAGTGGAATTTCATTTTTGAGGAAAGTGAGTTTTGTTATACTTTAAGAAGTAGTGTCACTCTATTAGAAAAATAGGATAAATCCTTTGCCTATATTAAACATACATGGTTAAGTTTATATAGAGAAAAAATATAAAAAAAAACATGGCCCATTATATAGATAGAAATATCTAACCATATCTAATAAAATTTAATATTTAACACTCCCTTTCGAGTTAGGATAAATTCTTTTCCTATATTAAACTAAACATATATGGTTAAGTTTATATAGAGAAAAAATATAAATAAAAAACATGGCCCATTATATAGATAGAAATATCTAACCATATCTAATAAAATTTAATATTTAAATTGATAGAAATATCTAAATCGTATTTGTTACAAATATAATCAATCATCAATACAATCTTTTCTCAAATAAAATGACAATCAATCTTAATATGTTTGGTCTTTTCATGAAAAATTGGATTTAAACGAATATGAAGAACTGACAATCAATCTTAATATGTTTGGTCTTTTCATGAAAAATTGGATTTAAACGAATATGAAGAACGGTCAGTCACATACAAGTGTCATTTGAGTGACCTCTCCAAATTACAATTCTTTAAATAATGATTTAAGCCAAATAAACTCGCTCCAAGGATTGACCCGCTCTACAACCCTAATTCATCGTAATTGGGGCTATTCTCTCGAAAGAAGAGTGTGATAGAAGCATATCCGTTTCAGCCTATCAAACAAAAAGTAAGCGCATATGCGGTCCGCCAGTCTTTGACTTTGAAGGCTGGTTTTCGAGCGGAATGGTTATTCCGCGCCGAGGATTTGTGCTTGTGGGCTAGGGTGAATATTGCAGACCAGCGGATCTGGTGGTCAACAATCGTTCGGACTTGGTAAAGGTTGTCGCGGCACCTGTAGTAGGACAGAGGAC
>Ga0123342_1003214_pt1 | contig 26421 bp, 15 predicted proteins | sample Turbeawhitnodule_FD_89960 | JGI IMG/M metagenome (GOLD analysis project Ga0123342, IMG submission 89960) | Root nodule microbial communities of legume samples collected from Mexico - Turtle bean Mexico white nodule | ecosystem: Host-associated > Plants > Roots > Nodule | place: Mexico: Nepantla...
AATTCAGATACTAACAAACAATACATTGCCTCTCCTATACCTCAAAGTTTGGAAAATTCAATACCAAATGAGGTTTCCACCCTTCACAAGGAAACACAGAACCACCAGTCAGACATGAATTTAGATGTGGGTTACTGGTCAAACCTCTCATTTGAAGACAAGAAATTTTTGGATGATCTTTTTTCTGATTATCAACCACCTTCAACTCATTCCGAGGGTAATGCATAGAGGAATTTTTTTATGCTGCAATCAAATCTGACACAAAGGGGACCTGCTGTGCTGTGGATAACACTATTCTTTAGTTTATTAGCTTTTGGTAATTAGATAAGGCCAGTATAGTTTATTAGCTTTTGATCATTGGATAAGGCCAATAAATCGATCTTTCACTGTCTGTACATTAGTTCTTTGTAAGAATATGTTGTACATGAATAAAGTTTTCAAATTGTTTCATTAAAAGTTTATTTCATTTTATCTTTCCATAACAGAATTCTTCAATTCTTCAGGCTTTGGTTAATGTGATGAATTTATCCCACCACTCTCGTTATATATTTTAAAATTTTGCAAGAGTTTTTAAAAATTGAATAAAGCTCTAATACTTGGGTTGGAGGATGACTTTTCATACTGCAACTGCTGTATATTTCTAGTACTTGAGAATGATATCTTATTCTTAGAGGAAGACCCTTCTGCATGGACATGTAGGCTGGTAAAGAGTACAATGAATTTGTTGTGACATGTGTTGTGTGGACCGCATTAGATTATAGTTATATGTTGGATGTAATGGTGGAGGTTATAGAGTTCTGTCCGACATTGTTGGGGTTGGGGTGTACTTAGTTTGCTGTTGTTTAATTTTCCATTATAATAGGTATTCAATTCAAGGCTAATTTAGTTATGACATTTTAAAAAAAAAAATATGTACTTTCCTTAAAATCCACCCAAAATTAGAGGGTTGTTGATCCTGTCATTGTATTAGAGCTTATATTATCGAGTGGTTAGGATTCAATACTTTTCAGTTACATTCTTAATGAAATTAAAAGTTCATTTGAAGGTATAGTTGGCCAGTGCTTCACCCATGATTGAACTTCGAAGTGCTAGTTTTCAAATGGGATTGTGGTAGATTATGTAAAGCCATTCTTTTAGATGCAATTTCAGTTTGGATCTAATGGCATGCTTGGTGATTGGGAGGAGAATTTGGCTGTAATAACTTGTCATTATTCATCTTGGTGATTGCTTGTGTAGAGAAAGAAGTTAGGTACAGTTCTGAATCTTATTTCTAGTTGTTTAGTGATTATGCAGATTTCAGTTTTGCTTCTAACTTGGGAGTCTTATATTTTAGATCATTGCTGCACACATGTGCTATTTAGTCATGTAGTTTATATTACTTCTTCAATCCTAAGTTAAAAAATCAGAAATTGATTGGATTGTGTAATTTTATGCATTAAAGTTTACATGCCAACTTTTAATTGTATAGGATTTTGTTAAGGTTTATATTCTGACAGTATTATATCCCACCCTACATATTGAAACATAATTTGACAAGTTACTGACTTCATGAACTATGGAATTGACAGTTAATTACTGATATCCAAAACTAGCGATTCTTCATATGAATATGACATCTCATGTGTACGAAGATATCATGAGGATGACAGAAAACATGAGTGAGAAGTATATATGGTGCGTCTACAGTGTATAAATGTTTTCTCAAGAATTGTAAGTCAGTGCCTATGAAGAGGATCTATTCTCGCTATAAAGAATTTGAAACTGAACTCGAGTTGGCAGCATTAAGCACAGGAAGGCTACTCTTTGTCCCCTTATGGCCGCATCCTGTTTTATGACTACATGGAAAATGACACGGGATCTTCTTCATGGTAAATCCAAGCTATTTCAAGTTTCTTTTGTTTTTCAAATCTATTGATCCAATGAGAAATAGACCACCATATTAATACTGCATTTGTGGTGCAAGCTTGACCAAGCTTAGCTCATTTATGCTTTTAACTACAAGTTTGCTTTAATTTTTGGGTAAGACTGTCTCATGATGAGACAAATATATAAGATTTTCAAGTATTTTTATTTTTTTACTAGTAAAGATCATTAAGGAGGAAAACATAACCTTTAACATTAATCTTTTAAGGATTTAGAATTTTTACTTGTATTTTCTCTAACAATTAGTGTTGTTTTTCATTTGTAAGGTTTACATTTTTTGTAGGACCTTTTTATGTCTCACATTTTGCTCTTGGTATTTCAGGCTTCTCTATTTTGGCGAAACCTTTTGTATACAACTAGTTAGACATTGATTACGGTGGTTGGAATACTTCAGAAACACTGTTGAATGAATTGTCATTCTTGCCTGATACTTTCAACAGAATGTAAAGGAAAGAAATTCTCGGAAGTTAGATGTTTTCCATGAAATTAATTATAGATAAGCCAATATGATCTATCTTCCACTGATTGTATATTATCTCTTTCTAGTAGGAATATGTTCTACCTCCTAATGAATAAAGTTTTCAAATTGTTTAAAACTTTTACTTGTTTATTTCTATAACAGAAATAGAACTGTCGTCTTCAAATTTGACTATAGTTACGTGCGATTTGAATTAGCAAAAAAATACAAATAAAATGTTGCAAAGAGTTTTTTAGAAATGAATAAAGCAAGTGTTTAAATTATGGGTTGTAACTTGTAACCTTTTGGTTCATTAGTTTTATAGAAGTAATTAACGAGCATGTGATTGTTTATCATCATCACTGATATCATTGTTATTGCAAATTTTAATTTGGATTAGATTATTGATTTTTTTTTAAGCCTGGGTTAGTTTGAAATTGACTTTGAGAAATCTGGCCATAAAAGATTTTCACCAGGGATTGATTTGATAAGAACTTTGGTACTGAGATTTCTGAGTTGGTTGATTTGACTGGGTTGGTGGATTTTTCACACCACTGTTGCATATTTCTAGTGGTTGAGAATGCTTTGTTACTCTAAGAGGAATACTGTTCTGCATGGACATGTTGGCTGGTAAAGAGTACATTGAATTTGTTGTGACATGTTTTATGAAGTATTTGTCTTACTTTCATGTAAAACTACAATTGCTTGATGGGGAGTATGACTTATATTATAAACTAATAGATAATGTCGAATGACCTAAGCGCCAGAGCTAACAATTATCAGTTCGTTATATAATCACAAACAACTGTACTGTCTATTTGCACTTGCTGTTGTTGACTTTGTATAAGTTAATTTTATTAATTAATATGAAAATTAGATACCTTTCTCCTTTGTTCTACTTTTACTATCCCTTTTCCAAACACGTTTAATATTTGCTGAAACTTGAAACTGCTCCGCACCATTGATAAGTGTATCTCACAGCAACAAAATTGTAATGAAATCTGTTGGTAAGTCCAAAATATTGTTGTCTTCTCTGCAATTAGTGCATTTATTAATTATATATGCTAAGCTTTTTCATTGTTATCAATTACATTTTAATTATACTTCAGAAATTTTTTTCTATTTAGTGTTATAAATGGATAGAGGATAAGATATGATGTTATGTTCCTGGTGTGTTAATATGTGACTGGATGATTAATATCTCTCCGATGTTTCTTCCTCTAAGATTTCCCAACAGCAGTCTCAAAGTGAATGTTTTATAGTGATTCACTCACAATCTAAGTGGTGCTTCTAAGTGGTGCGTGCGTCATTGAGGTAAATGACAATGTAAGTAAGAGTAACTATTGATACGTACTTGTTTATTCTTTCATGTGATACTCTGATACTGTGATACTTCTGATTTTGGATATTAAACACCACTCATTTATGATGTATGGTTACATTAAAATGTTGAAACATGTAGCCTATATCCATTTTTGCTTTTGTCGGTCATAATATCAAGCTTCTTTTAATAACCTTAAATCGATTTCCTTGGTGACATCTGAAGATTTTTGTAGAGGCTAGAGGTTAATGAGGATGTAGGTTCTGTATTTGAGTTAAGTTATCCATCAATCCATCCATGTTTCTTTGTACTGATAAAAACATTTCGTTTAACCCATGAATTTCCTCTGGATTGCTTTTATAGCATTTTTGTGAGAAGTATGTAGAAGTCAATTAGGTTGCAAATAAGAATGAAAAATACCCACAAATAAAAAAATGCTACTCGGATTCACTCTGAAAAGCAAATGTCTAGGAAGAGAGCCTTCACAATTCTCCTATGGAGGCAGATAGTGACAAAAAAAAAAGAGGTTATTGAACTTCAATGCCTTTCATATACTTGAAAGTTTGGAGAATTCATACCAGCGGAGAACCGGTCACATGCATTTTTCAGATTCATGTATGAAATTCATATTCAAATTATTGTAAGTCAAGTAATTGATTTTGGTAGTTTGCTTTTTAGATAACCATGATTAAGGGATTAACTTGGTTTGGTCTTGCAAGTAGTGAATTTGGTTTGGTCTTGCAGAGTAGTGAATTTGAACTACATTGCATTTATAATCATTTAAGTGCAGAAGAGTTACAAAGTTTATTCAATCTCAACATGTTATCAGATATGAAATCTTCCTTTTTTTGCACCTAGTTTCAACTTAATATAACTTATAATCTTATTAGCTTACAATTATTTATAAGACTTCAATGAATATGATCATACTTTATAATGAAAGTGCATGTGCTGTGATTACATCTAGTCCCCTAGGATACGACAACCCCTTTTATGATCTATATTACAGTTCACTTGATCCACTTGTCGACAAAGAAACCATCAATAATCATCTAGTGAAGTCATCAACAATGACTAGACCATATATTTTGTCTCGAACCCGATTCTAGTAGGTCCAAAAAGGTCCAAGTGTATCAACTCAAGAGGTTTTAGAGTGGATTTATCATTTTTGCTCTTTAATGAGCTTTTGACTTGTTTTCCCTTTGCACATGCCTCACAAGAAAGATTATCATTGAATGACATTATTAGCAAATCTCCCATGAGATTAGGTGATGGAGGACCATCCACATCCACTCATATAGGATATCTGACTTATGCTATGACTAGAATAATAGATAAAGGAGACACTAGTTAGAAGACTCCTCTCATGTGCTCTATTATGATTTCTAGTCATGCATAAAGGGTAAATAGTGGAACACTCATGTTTAAGATTTGTATTTTGATTTCCTTTCAAGAGTACTTTGTAGATAAATCAAAGACACTCTAAAAATCCTAACTTGTCCCACAAGTAAGGATCTTGAGAGCATCTCAAGAGGACATACACAACCCTCCTATAGTCATCAAACCTCACTAAAGTTAAGCTTGCTTAACTAGGGTTATGGTAGCTTAAGTAGTAAGCTACCCTCACTCTTTTCATCTATAAATACCTCAAACAAACCTTATCTATTCAAATTTGACATTATTGAATGAAGTATTCAAAATTTGAAACTCATTCTCTCTCAAATCTCCCTTGCTAGAGAGCCTTATTGGCCTAGTTAAACCCTAAGAAAGTTGGCCACACCTCTTTCTTCTTTATAGCACCTCAAACTCGCTCCAAACGTCACCTTTTCCTCTCATTTTCGGTGCATATCTCCAATCACTTTCGCTATCACTCCATGTCTTCATCCAACCTCAAACTTAGATTGCATTAGGTGGATCAGAGTACACCAAGATCCCATTGCCAAGCTTCACCCAGCTAAGTCAAAATTTACAATTTTTGTTATGTTGTTCAACCTTGTTCTTGCTTTTTCTTCCATAATTCTTTGCTATCCACTGTTTATAATCACTTTTCACCGATTAGATTTTGTTTCCACTGTTTAAAAACACTTTTCCACAGATTGAATTCACTCAAACCTTCATCAAACACCTTTCCTTTTGTCTGCTGCAAAACCTCACAAGTGGTTTTTCTTCTTAGTCGAGGCCAACCGAGACAATGCGTTGGCCCTCATGTTGTCTTCTCTACGGATGTGCTCCACCGTCACCCTTTCAAATCGAGCGATGAGGTTGGAAACCGTATGGTAGTACCTTTGCAACAAAGGTTCCTTCACTTCAAACTCTTCCTGGGGCGACCACCAAATGGGAGTCGCTTTTACACGTTACTTCATGAGTTCGCATGTCGTACGTCAAGTTTAGGCCAGTGAGGATAACCTCGTACTCGGCTTGGTTGTTAATGGCCTTGAACTCGAACTTTAATGCCGAGTCGAGAATGAGGTCGTCCAGACCTTCGAAGACGATGCCAACAGCTCCACATGCCGTCTTATTGGCCGACCCATCATCATAGACAGTCTACACACATATTAACAAGAAATGGCTATATTAGAGATCGTTAAATTGAAGTTTGTTATAAGATCGTGAAATTGGTGAATACCTCGCATAGTTGTAAAGGAAAATTCTTTTCTTTTATCAGCAAAAAATTAATAAATTAAAACAAAAACATTTCAAGGGTGTCTCAACTCGTATACAAAATCAACCCATACCAACTACCGGCATAGGACTTTGAATGTAATATTTATGGTAACATAAAGACCCATTCCTCCATCATATAAGAGCCTACGCAATTGACCATACCTCCCATAATTGCATCTAAGTCACTGCAGAACAATTCTTCTTCAATTCTAAAAAATAGCCTACTAGGTGTTTATCAGTATTCACACAAGCGACACACAAATATACTAAAACCCTGTTCTGTTTGACATCTGCAGCAACTACTGAACAACACCACTGCTGAACACTATGCTTATTTGATCTTAGCAGAATATGATTGATTGACTTGTAATTATGAGTTTTTAATAAAAGATTTTTCACGTTACAAATATTTACATTTTTTCATAATTTTTGCATAATTTTTATTATTGTTGCTCCGTTGATTCTTATAAAGAGAGTTATCTTCATCATATACTTTTTTTGGTATATTTTGAATTGTTAAATTGTTGGCTTCCAATCACTTATCTTTTAAGAGCTCATTAAACAAAACAAAAAATTGTTAGCTTTCCCATCGTGCACTATAACAAACCATAATAGAATATATAACATGCATTGCATTCCACGTAAACTATATGAAGCAATTTGTTATATCTCAGACCATTAGGGCACACTTATATTAGTGGACTTTTCAATGTTTTATGTTATGTTAGTACAAAGCTATGTTTCCATAAATTTATGTAAATACTTTCAAGAAGAAAAAAAATAAAACGAACTTTTTTTGTTAAAATTAATTTAAATTTTCCGTTTAAATTTTCTAAACTTTTTATTCTAAATTTTCTAAAATTTTATTCTAAATTTTCTAAAACTACTTTATATGTATCATCATTTTTTAATCTTTTTAGAACTGTTTATTGGTTCAGCACAATATAAAATTGTAGGTAACTACAATAATTCACGTGAAAATAGATATGGCATAAAATAAAATATCTGGATACTTCCACAAAGTTCAGTTAGAATTGTCTATAACCTGTTTTAGAGCAGTGATAAAGTCATAAACATTATAACTTGAGCAAATGCAACATGAAGAAGTTTAATTAAAGATATTTGAAATTATGTGAGCACACAACAAAGCAATAGAAAAATCCAATGAAAAAAAGGCAAAAAGGTGTTTTATAAGAAGACAAGGTTGAATGTAATAGCTGAAGAAGTGGTGGACATGTCTACATGAGGAAGCAATTCTCCACATTAGGTTACTTTAGTTAAATTTAATCTCAATTAGTAACTTCAACTTAGGTTTATTTTGGTATATTTTGAATTGTGAAATTGTTGGTTTCCAATCACTTATCTTTTAAGAACACATCAAACAAAACAAAAAAGTGTTAGCATTCCCATCGTGCACTATAACAAACCATAATATAAATACAATAGATATTAATCACAATATTATATTTTCATGAAGTCACGTTAACAAACTTTTAAAAATACTAAAAAATAATTAAATAATATTAATTTATAAATTATTTATAACAATAAAAATTAATTTATATATCAATAAGTTTTTTTTAAGTTTCCAAAAATAATATCTAATTTAACCAATATAACAACTAATTTTTTATTCTTTTTAAAATTAATTTTTATTTAATATTTTTAACAATAAAAGTTATAGTCCTATAACTTTTTCATTTTTACTTTAAAAAGAATGTTTTTAATATATAATAATAATAATAATAATAATAATAATAATAATAATAATAATAATAATAATAATAATAATAATAATAATAATAATAATAATCTCAGTTTGAATTAATGTAAATAAAATGAAAATTATTATTTAGTACTCCTAATAATCTCTCGTTTATAAAATGGATGGTAATAGTTTTTATATTTTTTAAGTTAATGTCAATTAATTTTACATGATTAATGTTCACCAAAAATTTCTTCACTCTTATATAATACAATTTCTTATACTTATTATGTAAAATATTATAAAATATCAATCGGATTATTAATCTCTACTAAAAATATCTCTTCTCCTTTTTTAATTGGTAACAGAAAATATATAAAAAAATGAGGAGAAACTAGTGTTTCAGTCCGTATACACAATTAAAATGCAAAATTAAGAAAAGAGAAAAATATCTCCTTCTTAATAAATTTATATCCTTCACATACAAGAAACTTTTTAAATTGTATTTGAGTAAGCTGATTTATATCAAATAATTTAAATAGAACTGAAATGACGGAAATGCAAAAGAATTACATTTAAACCATCCTTTATTTTGAGTGAAAAATAAAAAATTTAACCAAAATATAATATTTTATAATTTCAATCTTAAGAAGAAGATAAGATAATAATGAATAACATCGATTATTCACATTATATACGTGAACTTAATTTATTATTATATTATATAACAGATAATCAATTATATAATAAAATAATAATAAAGTAAATTTATATAATAATAATAATATTAATGATAAAAAATAAAATAATAAATAATAGTAATAGTAGTAAATTAAATTCATATATTAATGAAATTAATAATCAAAATAAATATAAATAATAATAATAATAAAATTAAAACTAAATCTTGTAATTAAATGAATATATAATAACAAGGGTAATTTTTTTTTATATTTTTTAAAAATTTATTATATCAATCTAATTATTCACAAACTTTTTTTTTAATATTTTCTTTATTTTTCACTCTATTTTTCTTTATTCAAACAACATTTTCCACTCTCTTTACTTTTCTATCCTCTCTAATTCACTTCCTAATCCAAATACATTAGGAACATATTATATTACCAGATTATTTTTAATAATTTTTTTTGAAATTGAAATTAAAAAAAGTAGACAGAAAATGTAGAGTGAGAGAGGTAATTAAGAAATTGATAAAACCAATAAATGGATCATTAATAATACAAGAGTAATTTATATGGCCAAAAAAGAAAACTTTTGGATTAGTCATTGAATGAAATTAAGTTAAATTTATTATATATATTTGAAATAAATAAAAATATAAACAAAGAAAAATCTCAATGTATAGGATTAAGACAAAACATTCAGCTCAAGGAGAATGAGAAAAATGCTTTTATTTAAAGATTTTGAATTTAAGAATTACATCTAAAACTGCTCGTATTTTAAATATAAATATTCACAACAGATAATTTTTCTTAAAAAACAGTTGTTGAATTAGATTGAATTTTGAATCATGTTTTGAAATCTGATGCAAAACTCTAAACTAAACCAAACTTTTGTTGTATCTAAAGTATATTTATAAAAATCACGTGTTTTTTTTTTCTAAAAATAAACAGTGACGTTTTAGTTAAATAAAACTATATACTGCAGATGATAAAGTTAGTTTGCAAGATAAAAGACTTGTTATTTTTCAATCTAATTTGTTTGTGTTAGTGTTAGTTTGGTGGGATTTGGCATGTAATAATTTAGAAGGTTTTGTGTTGCATGATAGATATAGTTTTTTTTATAGGAATTGGAGAGAAGTGATTCTTATTTATATATTTTAACTTATAGTTTTGGATTACATTATGAATATGTAATTAGGTGGTTTGAATTTGATGTGGTGGCATATTAGGTATTGACGCATATATGTATAAGTTACGTATGACTCAAAGCCCACATCGAGTTTGGTGTCCATTATATGATTTCCACTTGTATAAGAGCCGTAGCATGCACTAACAACAATTAAAAACAATATTTCATGCATCATTCACTTTTCCATGCCATTTTCTAATATATAAAAACACATCTCATCTCTCACCCCACAATCCCATCCCCTTCTTCCTTTCTTCATCAAACCAGAGAAACATGAGAGTGGATCTTTGTTTGGACACCATTTTCATCCCTTTCAGTCTTTTCATTACAGTCACTTACCATGTCTATCTTTGCCACACCATCAAAAACAATCCTTCACGTACAACTTATGGAATCGACAAGCTCAAAAGAACAACTTGGAGTCTTAACTTGAATCAGGTGATTGCATATTCTTCTCATACCATGTAACTGATATATTTCTCACTCCCTTTTGGATGTTTCTAAGATTTGATTGGCATATGTATGTGCAGGGTGATTCCGGCAAAGCTATGTTGACAGTGCAAAGCTTGAGGAACACTCTTATGTCCACAATACTCACAGCTTCTATAACCATTCTCATTAACTTGGGTTTGGCAGCTTTGAGCAACAACACCTACAATGCTAGCCATCTCTTTAGCAGTGGATTTTTTGGGTCCAAGTCAGATGAAATCTTTGTTTTGAAGTATGGATCAACATCACTTTGTTTGGTGATGAGCTTCCTATTCAGTTCCATGGCCATAGGGTTTCTGATTGATGCCAATTTTCTGATGAATGCATATGGGGAGTTCTTGTCAGGGGGTTACACAGAAACCATATTAGAAAGAGGATTCACCTTAGCTCTTGTGGGAAGTAGGGTGCTTTGTGTTGCTGTTCCTTTGATGCTGTGGATGCTGGGTCCAGTGCCAGTACTTGTGGCTTCCTTGCTCTTGGTTTTTGTTCTTCATGAGTTGGACTTTGTCTGCAAATTCCCTCACAAACATAACAAATGTATTGTTGCAAAATAGCCTACCTAAACCAATGTGTATATCAAAGTCATTTTTGATAGTTCACTTGATTTCTATGTCACATAAGTACTTTCACAAAGTGATTTTTAGAAGAAAAAAACAAACGAGGGATGATGCTCATCTTTTATTACTCAACGTCCTACTTTGATTTTTTTATTCAAAAATCACAAGATAACTTCATAGATCTATGCATAGATTAATATCATGAACTCACATGTTATTAAGAATTATTCTATGTTTAAACTTTTCTGATCATTTACTATGAAATACAAAATAATGTGATAATCACACGACTAATTTAGTATTTTTCACGCGTTAATGATTTCAAATTAATCTACAATGATTGGTTTGATCATGATGTCATACTTACTCAACTCACATATCAATTACACGTTTTATTTTTTGTTGTTGTTTAAATTAATAAAATTGCATTTTTATCAACACAAGTTCAATTTTTTTAATTATAAATAATAGAAACAAAATAAAGCATACGAGACAATTCTTGACGCAACCTCAAAGACGTGATTACCTTTCTGCAACTCCAAAACATTATTTGATTAGCATCACGCAACACATTCTTCCATACTATGAGTCTTTGATGCTTATGAATTTCATGAAGACCTTTACCTAAATTATAAAACCCAGAGGGATAGATAAAATTTTCTCCCTTTGGCTAAATACAAAATAATAATCAAAGTTTCAAATTTTAGAGAAATGGAAAATAAGTAAACATTTAGAAATCAAAACTACAATTTGTTAATTTTACGTAAATTAATGATAGGATTAAAAAGCCATTTTAAATTTTGGATGTATGGAAACTAGAGAAAACAACTTCGTGAATAAAATTAAAATTATTTCATGTTTCTAGTTACAAAAGATTATTTCAAATTTTAAAAGTATGAAAATTACTAAATATTTTAGAGAATCAATCAAAAACTTGTTAACTTTATAAAAAAGTTAAAATATTCAATCGTGTACCATTAAGACTTATTGATATTCGGTATTAACTGACCATCACAAGAATAATAAGGTAAAAATAAATTAACTTAAGTTAAATTCTAGGCAAAGTTAGGTAATGTAGTAAATGAGACTTTAAAACACGAACAAAGTTGATTTTTCGAGACATGAGTGATCACTGTCTGTAAGAACTTATTTGCGGTGTATTGCGCAAGTCCCCTAGGATACAACAGGAACTTCTCGAAAATTTCCGAAGATCAGAACTAGCAAGCTACTCTTAAAAGAGTAAGAACCCAAAAAACTATAAAGTAAAGTGAAAGAATAAAAGTGAAGAGGAAGAGAAGAAGAGGAGAGGAAGTATGAGTGTGAGATGATTTTCGGAGCAAAGAGAGGCACTATTTATAGATGGAGAAAACTAAACTGTCGCAACTTCAAAACCTAGATTAGTGGCACTGCTAGAACATCAGAATCAAAGCGACCGTCGGAGATGGAGGAGGACCTGCGTGAATGGAGGAGCCAACCATCCGAGACTCTTGCAACGTTCTCTGAACCACCCGATAAAGAAGGGAAGTTGTGCGTAACTCCCTTTCGTTTCTCCTTTAACTTTGCGGATGTGGATTTTGGGTTCGCAACCCTCTTTTGCAATATCTCTTCATCATTTTGTAGGTTTGATTTACAACAATCCCCCGCATATTGCAAAAGATAAAACATAGAGACAAAGAAAGAAAGAAGAAAATTATGGGTTTCGAAAAAGATGTAATGCATTAAAGTTGGTTTATCAAGCTATATGAACCAATCCTAGATTGATGAACTTAACACACACAATATAGTTGGTATAACGAGTTATATGAACCAATACACTTATTATACATTAATGGTTTATGAATCACAATACACCCCTATTATTCTTGTTGTTATCAGTGTATTGCGTTTACTAGGTCATGCACTTGCCTGATATTCATGAGTGTTATAAAGATCATGCCAAGATCTCATGCAAGCGGCCCCACTTGACACTCATATAGGTGATTTCATCAATTGTATGCTGCAAATCATATACCACCCATAAAGGATATATGAAAATTATTAAAACTTTGTTATTCGTTAAAACTCTTTTATCTCATAATTGTAACTACAAAGTTTATCCTCTCAATAATGCAGTCTCTACCACTTTTCACACACACCATAGGAATCAGGGGTGGCAAAGTAGGGCGGGCCGTGCGGGCTGGCCCGCAATAAAAAACGCAGGGGGGGTTGACGTTTTCAACCCGCTAATCCGCATTAGCCTGCCCCGCATAACCTGTGGCCCGCGCGGGCCAACAGGGGGCAGGCTGGCCCACTAGCCAGCAAAAAATAAATAAAAATTAATTGACTTGAGAACAATGGCCCAGTGGATGAGTGACAACTTTGAGTGAAAGAAAATTAGGTTTTCACTCAAAACACAACACAGTTACGCTGTTCCGAAAAAACGCACACAAACACACAACACACTCTCCTTTGCAGTGTCATCGCTCGCTCCGCTAGTGACTCCGCGTGGCTTCGCTTGCAATTGTCGCGTCGCTGCTGCACATCGCTACTGCCTCCACTCCTCCTCTACGTTTCAAAAAAAAAAAAACGGGTCAGCCCGCAAGCCCACAGGCCAACTCGCATGCGGGGCGGACCAACTCGACCCGCATTTCCGGGCCTATGCAGGGCGGGCCGACCCGCTTTGCCACCCGTAATAGGAATGGACAAAATTGATTGTAAATCAATATTAGTGTTAGCAAAACTAACAAGTGACTTGTTTTTACCCATACGAACCTTATCATGGGATCTCCAATCACAAAGGTTGGGTTTTCATCACTTGTTTGTTTGCAAGTGGCTTAAGTCTCATTCCCCTCGATGCTTCTAAAATCAGTTTTCTCCTTAGGGGTTTTGTTAGAGGATCTACCAAATTTCGTTTTGACTTGACATAGTCAATAGATATCGTTCCACTCTTTAGCAGCTACTTTACTAAATTATGTCTCAATTGTATATGTATGTTCTTTCCATTGTAAGTTTTATTTTTAGCTATAGCTATTGCCGATTGGAAATCTCAATGCATTGATACAAATGGGATGGTTTCATTCCTAACGGAATGTTTGCTAAGAAGTTTTTCAACCACTCAGCTTCCCTACCAACCATTTCGAGAGCAATAAACTTAGATTCCATTGTTGATCTTGCAATAATAGTTTGCATGACCGATCTCCATATAATTGCACCACTTCCAAGTGTAAATACATAACCACTAATAGATTTTGTCTTATCTGAATCAGATATTCAATTAGCATCATTGTACCCTTCTAGCACAATGGGAAATCCACTATATTCAATGGCATAATCCATTGTACCTCTCAAGTATTTCATGAGTCTCTTAAGCGCATCTCAATGATCTTGACTAGGACATTGAGTGTATCTACTCAATCTACCCACTGCATAAGCAATATCTGGTGTAGAAAAAATCATTAAATGCAATAAACTCCCTATTATCTGGGCATACTGAGTTTGAGAAATAGATTATCCTTTGTTCTTCTTTAATTTAGAGTTAGCATCATAAGGGTGCTCACTGACTTAAAGTCATAGTAACCAAACTTCTTAAAAAGTTTCTCAATGTATTTTTCTTGGGATAGTGATATTTTAACTCCTAGAATCACACTTGTTTCACCCATGTCTTTAATCTCAAACTTAGATCCAAGAAATAACTTTTTTTTTTAAAACAATATCATTGCATGTACCAAAAATTAGCATGTCATCCACATACAAACATATAATGACACATTCACCATTTTCAGATCTAGAATACACACATTTATCATCATCATTGGTAGAAAAACCTTCACAAAGTAAAACATTATCAAGTTTTTCATGCCATTGTTTTGGTACTTATTTCAAACCATACGGAGATTTTAAACGTTTGCATACTTTTTCCTTTTGACCTGGAACTACACATCCTTCAGGTTGAGTCATATAAATTTTCACTTCTAGTTCACCATTCAAAAAGGTTGTTTTAACATCCATTTGGTGAATTACTAACTTATGGATAGATGCTAGGGCTAGCAACACACGGATAGAGGAATCTATGTTATGTTTTTGAGTAAAACCTTTAGCAACTAATCTTGCCTTATATTTCTCTATGGATCTATCAGGATGATACTTCTTCTTAAAGATCCACTTACAATCAATGGGTTTTGCTCCTTTAGGAAGATCTACTAAGGTCCACATATTATTTTTCTTAATTGAATCAAGCTCAGTCCTAACAGCCTTATCCCATTGTTTAGCATCAGGAGCACTAGTAGCTTCCAAAAAACTTATGGGATCATTTTCAACTAGTGTAAAAATCATCTCCAAATGAGGTTTCCTTTCTTTGTCTTTTACTTCTCCTAGCTCATGACATCACTAGCACTATCTATAGGTTGTTAAGATGTACCACTACTCTTTAAAGGAAAGATGTGTTAAAAAACTCAACATTTTTCGTCTCTACTATAGTGTTACGTTCAATTATATCACTATTAAGAACAAAAAACTTATAGGCAACATTATCTTCCGCATATCCTAAGAACATGCAATCAGATGTTTTAGAGCCTATTTTCCTTTTCTTATGATTAGGTAACATCCCTTTAGCTAAACACCCCCACACTCTTAGATATTTCAAATTAGGTTGATATCCTTTCCACAACTCATAAGGTGTTTTACCAATTTTTTTATGTGGTATCCTATTTTGCAAAAAACACGCAGTAAGCAGAGATTCACCCTACATATTATCAGGAGTATTAGACCCAATAAGCATGGCATTCATCATTTCGTTAAGAACATATTTTTCCTTTCAGCTACTCCATTAGATTCAGGTGAATACAGTGGGGTTACTTCATGAATAATACATTCTTTAACACAATAATCATTAAAAAAAAACATATTCACCACCTCTATCAGATCTAATTCTTTTAATTTTCTTATTTAATTGATTTTCTACTTCCGTTTTATAAGTTAAGAACATGTCAAAAGCTTCATCCTTATGTTTAATTAAATACACTTTGGTGTATCTAGAAAAATAATCTATAAAAGTTACAAAATAATTTTTGTCACCTCTAGACATGGTTTGTTTTAAATCTGCAAGATCAGTATGAATTAAACCAAGAAGTTAAGTTTGACGTTCTACAAAATGACTTGTTTTCTTCATTATTTTAAATTCTACACATATATCACATTTACTATTTTGTTTGTCATGCATGTTGATTAATCCTAGTCGTTGCAATTTCATAACATACGAATAATTCACATGTCCTAATCTAGCATGTCATATATCATACGAATCAACAATATAAGCAGAAGAATGCTTAAAAGCCTTGATCACAATATCCCTTCCCTGCAAAACATTATTTTTTCAGATTCAAATGACATTTTAACCCCAACTTTGCTTAGTAATGCTACAAAGATTAAATTAACTCTAACTGATTACACATGTAGCACATCACTAAAAGTCAGAGTTTTACCATATGTGAGCTTTATAAGAACCTTTCCTTTTCCTAGGACAGGAGTTGTCCTGAAATTACCGAGATACACTTGTTCATCTCCATCCCCCACACTTGTATAGGAGGTAAATGTTGAACAAAATGCTTTGATGTCTCCAAATTCAAGTAGAAAGCTTGAAGATTCTGTTGATGTGTATGTGTCGTTTAGTTGTTTGAAACTTGTTAATTCACTCCTTAAGATGATCCAAGCTCAATTGAATCTTTACCTTTTTTAAAAGGTGGGTTTTCTAAATGGGTGTGAAATTTCAACCTGTTAAAATGTCGAATCAACTGGTTGCTTGTCACTTAGTGGTTTTTAAAATGGTTTGGAAAAGCTTACCTTTGTTTTGGCTTTGGTGTCAAACAAAATCAATTAGTTGTTTCGATAAATCAACTGATTGTTTTTGTGAAAACCTTAACAAAATTTTGTTAAGAGGTTTTAATTTGTTTTAAATGATTCCAACAACTTATGATTTTTTTATTTAACTGTTTTAACCACTTTATTGAGGTCTTATAAAGGTCGTTTAATGTTCCTTAGCATTAACCAACAAAGAGAGATTAATCAAAAATGTTTTCAAGATTTGAAAAGCTTTGGATCATCTCAAGTGTGTGGAATAGGATTGGGTTTTGTACTTCTGAACTTTAAACTTTGATTTACCCATGTGTATTCTATTCCCTTCTTCCTTAAACATTGTATTTATGTGTGTACTTGTGTGGTGTGATTTTAGAAGGTGTTTCTCAAAACTGTGTTGTTTGCTAAAAGTGGTGTGTGTTCTTGAAGGGTTCAAGATCATCACTTTTGGTGTGTGTTTTGTAATCTGGTTTGATTACATAGTGAATTCTTAGTGGTTAACTGAGAACTAGATGTAGCTCTTGGTTAAGAGTGAACCAGTATAAACATTTTGTTTTATTCTCTTTATCCCTACACTCATAAATTTTTTTAACATTGTTTTTCAATTTTGCTGGTATAAACAATCAGTTGTTTCGTGAAAACAACTGGTTGATTTTATGGAATCAAACTTAAAACAGTTTTTAATTGGTTGAACAAATTTTTCAATTGATTAATTCTTCATAGCTTTTCACTCCACCTTCAACCTTTGCGAAAATCTTTCATAAACAATTCACCCCCTCTTGTTTAAGGTCTTAAATTCTAATAATTGGCATTAGGAGTTGAGTTGAACAATTCAAAAACTGGTTTTGAAAATTTGGAAATGATTTACAAAAACTCTTCTTGCAAGTGTGATTCTAGCTTTTTTTTTTGAAAACTGTGAAGCTCTTCAAAAGAAGGTCCACTATATTTTAAAAACTATGGACAAGTTTTCCAAAGGGCAATCAAATCTTAAAGCTGTTCTTTCATCTCAAAATTGTGTTTTAAGAAAGGTTGGACTGGGTTTTAACCCAAACAGCAAGAACAAATCAGTTTCAAAACCCTTTTCCAGTTTTTTTAAAAAAAAACGATTTTGCAGGGGGGTCATACTGTTAGATTTTGCAGAGTAAGGAGGTTTTCTGTTCCCGGAGGTGTTTTAAAGTGGGTTCCTAAGAATTCTAAGGTTCCTAAGTCTTAGTTAATGCCCATGGACCCAAATTTAAAAGGGGGTCAAATCTTGCTCCTTGATCTTGTTTCTTGCAGGGTTCTTTGATGGCAAATCAACACTTGTGGTACCTAGACAGTGGTTGTTCTAAGCACATGACAAGGGATAAAAGCAAGTTTGTCAATCTACTCCTTAAGCAAGAAGGTCATGTTACATGTGGGGACAACAACAAAGGGAAATTTCTTGGAAGAGGGACCATCAAAGACAAGAATACCTTCTTGATCCATGATGTGCTATTTGTGGAAGGTCTAAAGCATAGCATCCTAAGCATAAGCCATTTGTGTGACAAAGGTTATTAAATAACCTTCAAGCCCAACACATGTGAGATACAACTGCCCAAATTACAGGAAGTTTTGTTGATTAGTAAAAGGATCAACAATGTCTATTTGTTTGATATCCCACATTCTACATTTATTGGTTACCTTCTAACCAAACATGAGGAATCATGGTTATGGCATAGAAGGATAGCACACATCCACATGCATCATCTAAATAAATTAATTTCAAGAGATCTTGTGGTAGGTTTACCCAAACTCAAGTTTGAGAAAGACCACATATGTGAAGCATGTCAAAAGGGGACGCAAATCAAACACTCCTTCAAACTGAAAAATATTGTTTCAACTTCCAAACCCCTTGAACTGCTGCACATGGATTTGTTTGGTCCTTCAAAAACCATGAGTCTTGGTGGAAACAACTATACACTTGTAATTGTTGATGATTTCTCTAGGTTCACATGGAAATTATTTTTGAAATCCAAGAGTGATGCATTTTATGCACTTAAAAAGCTTGCCAAGAGATTACAAAACAAGTGTTGCAGTAACATTTATGTCATTCGTAGTGATCATGGGGGGAATTTCAAAATGAAAAATTAAGTGGTTTTTGTGAAACTTTGTGTGGACAACTAATCAGCCATCAACCTTGCAAAGAATCCAATCTTACATAGGAGGAGTAAACACATAGAGATCAAGTTCCATTTCTTAAGGGAACAAGTTGGAAAAAGAAAGGTAGAACTGAAGCATTGCAACACCAGGAACAAGTGGTTGATATTTTCACAAAACCATCTAAACTAGACAAGTTTGAAGAACTAAGAGAGTGGTTAGGAGTTAGATGTGTTGCAGAATTTAGCTTAAGGAAGAGTGTTGGAATAAGGTAGATTTAGAGTTAGTTTGTTAACTCTTAAAACAATTAAAATCATAAGCTAGTTATTTTTCTGTTATTAGAATGTTTCTCTTTCATTCTAGTTTGACAATTATAAATAGTTGTACACTTTTGTTCAATACAGTACATGAATATACAATTTTACAATTTCAATTCATATCAATTTCCAACTGGCTTTATTCATAGAGAGTATTTTTATTGGTATAATAGGCTTCCATCTAGTCTTTTCTTATAGTTCTTTATTAATAGGTATAGATTACCTATTTACCATTTTTGTTAATATATGGATTTTGGTCTAGTCCTCCATATTTTTTTGTATTTCCTTTTTTTTTTAATAATACATTTTTCATGGGGGTGACAGATGATTGTTGTTACTTGAGATGTTAGTCTAGCTGAGATGTCAGGTTTCATAGTAATGTCTAAGATGAGAGTTTTTACAAAATAAAAATGTAAAATCTATTTTTTAAGGCGTAATTTTAAGTTACTTTTTAAAAAAAAAAAGTAATTTTATGTTTTTTTTACTTATTTTCTTTAAAAATATCCAATCATATAAAATTACTAATAAGTAATTATTTTATCAAAAATATTTTTTATGATCAAATTTTATTTTTAAATATGTTAATTATTATTATTATTATTATTATTATAAGTTAATATTTAGAGTAGGATATTTATTTGTCAGCTGAATTTTTTGAGAAAAATAAATAAATAAATAAATGGAAGTATTTAAAGATACTCCAATTCCAAAACTTTGTTAATAGTACCTATCTTTCATACCAAAATTACCCTCACATCTACTATATCTAACTCTGCTCCCAACGGATTTTTTCTTGTCCTAAAGATTTTATTAAAACATATATAAAACATAAACCAATACAGTTATTCCAATATAAGCCTATTTGTCAATGAGTTATCCGTTTGTCATCTTTCATTTTTGAGTTATAGCTATAAAGACATTGTAATGAGTTAATTCAATATAATAAGTTATAGTTAAACCATTTTGGGAGGAGAAAATTTATATTATGTATGCTTAGATTTCCAATAATGTTAATTATTATATTTAATAATGAATAATCCGTATTAATATGAAGACTAAAAACAAATTAAACATATTTGGAATGTGAGTGATTAATATGATTATCTAATTCACTCTACAAATTAAATACATGCCAGTTTGACTATAAAACATATCTTTAGACAAGCTTTAACTATACTGTTCTAGATTCTCTTCACTTTTGGATCCAAATTTCAACACGTAATCCAATGCAATATTAAATTAATTCTAGAAAAGATTTTAACAATCAACAAATTCATCTCTACTCACCCACAAAATAAAAACAAAATTCACCACTTTATATATTAAATCATTATTATATTTTTATCTTTAATAACGTATATCAACTCTTTGGTTATTTGATTTCTATTTTTTGTTAAATCTAGAATAAGATAACTTGAATCAGGCTGTTAAGCTTAGATATAGAGACTTTTGTAGATTTTTCATACTCAATCTCAATCATGTGTTATAATGGCATGTTGTTTGTCTTGTTGGAAGGAGCTTTCTTGGTGTGGAAAATGGATGTCTTTGAGTGAAATGAAAACTAGTAATTATGATCGTGGAATGAAAACTTAGAGTTCACTGACATACTGTCACTTTAATGAGCAAAAATTATTACATAGTTTATTGGGATTGTGGATGGAGCATTTTTCCAATCAACTAAAAATTAAAGACAATGATACAATAAAATTAAAGTACACAAAAGTTTTTGAGCTCTGAATGTGCTTGGTGATTTTTTTGAAAACTAAAAGAAAAAGTACAAGGCTTGAGCATAATGTGTTTGGTGAAAATTCTAAAAGTGTATGATTTGTTCCTTGAAGTAATGTACTCTGAATTTGCTTCTCTTTTATCCTTCTTTTCTCCTCTTGATAAAGAGTCCTGAAGACCAAAGTATTACCCAAAAAATGTTGAGCCAAATCACTCCTTGATGTACCACTTCTAGCACCACCAACTCACCAAAATGTGCATTAATGGAAGCCAAAGAATAAAGCAATAAAAGCTAAAAATATGGAAAGTTAAACTGAAAAGGAATAATATGTGACAAACAGAAAAGGAAGGTGAAGAAAGACAAGAAAAAATTAAAGCTACTAATAAATGAAACACAAGAAAAAAGAACTTAAGAAATGCTCTAGAAAAGATTACAAAACAAAAATTTTAGAATGGACTAGCACTAACTGTTCCAAAATTTATATGAATTTTTTCACAAAGTTTTTTATTCTGAATTTTTTATGGTATATTTTGAACTCAACAAGAGGTAATATGCAACAAATTTGAGGCAAATTGGATATATATTTACCGACAAATAAATGCAACAAGTTTAATATATCCACGAGCAATTTGGAGTAATTATGCAAGCTAGGTTCAGCATTGGCCGAGTGTAGTGAAATCAAATTTGAAGCTCAAATTTTAACCAGTGATAGGTAACGTATGAAACAACATCTGGTAAAAGTTTCAGGCTAAATCACCAAATTAATTAGGTGCAGAAAATTGAAAACCGAGAGCTATAAGTGCACTGTAACTAAGTGTGATACAACAAAAACGTCCTAGCATTTGTGATATTTAATGTTTTTTGTAGTTGAGATTAGAACGTGCCTTTTTTATTGGATGTTGGAAACATGTTAAGGTTCATGCAGAAAAAAAATTACAAGGTTTGGATGTATAACAAGATCAGAATTAATTTTGAAACAAAGTGAAAATCACACAATTCTGGAAATTAAATCAGAAACCTAAAGAAACAAAGCACAAGTGAACAAAACTTCAAGACAATGATTGGAAAAGGATTAAAGAAATTCATTAATGAACTAATAGAAAGTTAAGAGACTCGAGAATAGGTAAAAAAATGAAAAGCATCGAAGAATATACTCAGAAAATTCAAAAGAACTTTTAACAAACACTAGGTGTGCATTTAAACAAACTATTAAACACTTAGCATGCAGCAGCAAGACTTGACTGAATTAAGCAAAACTAAGCAAGATTTGCACGTGAAATTGAACATGCAAGGATTAGAAACATTAAACAAGACCTAAATGCACACATGCATAGAATTAAACTCAGAAAAACAACAAAGAATGAAGAAAAATAAGGTAAAATCGTATTAACACATGCTATATTTGGAAGGTTTTGTTGCGGAAACTATAGGAAACATAATGAAGCAAAATGAACCGAACAAAACATCAAACTAATCGTTTAAACTGTATATGAAAGATTTTAAATGGTAGAACATCACTTAGAACATAAAAAGAACCAATTAAAAGCGTGAAAATGGCAAAACAAATCAAAATCAAAAGCAACTTGTGAGGTTTTGCAGCGGAAAAAAGGAAAGGTGTTTGACTAAGGTTTGAGTGAATACAATCGGTGGAAAAGTGTTTTAAACAGTGGAAACAGGATGTAATCGGTGAAAAGTGATTACAAACAGTGGAAAACAAAGAATTATGGAAGAAAAGGCAAGAACAAAGATGAACCGTGAAGAACAAGGTTGAACAACAGAACAAGATTTGTAAATTTTGACTTCGCTGGATGAAGCTTGGCAGTGGGATCTTGGTGTGCTCTGATCCACCTAATGCAATCTATGTTTGAGGTTGAATGAAGACATGGAGTGGCAGCGAAAGTGATTGGAGATATGCACCGAAAATGAGAGGAAAAGGTAACGTTTGGAGCGAGTTTGAGGTGCTATGAAGAAGAAAGAGGTGTGTGACCAACTTTCTTAGGGTTTAACTAGGCCAATAAGGCTCTCTAGCAAGGGAGATTTGGGAGAATGAGTTTCAAATTTTGAATACTTCATTCAATAATGCCAAATTTGAGGTATTTATAGAGGAAGAGAGTGAGGGTAGCTTGCTACTTAAGCTAGCTTAACTGTGGTGAGGTTTGGTGATTTAAGGAGGGTCGTGTATGTCCTCTTTAGTGTCTTTGATTAATCTATAAAGTACTCATGAAAGGAAATCAAAATACAGGTCCTATTCATGAGTATTCTACTACTTGCATTTATGCATGACTAGAAGTCTTAATAGAGCACATGAGAAAATTGTTCTGACTAGTGTCTCCTTTCTCTATTATTCTAGTCATGGCACGAGTCAGATGTCCTATATGAGTGGCGTTGGATGGTCCTCCATCACATAATCTCATGACAGATTTGCTAATAATGTCATTCAATGATTATCTTTCTTGTGAGGCATGTGTAAAGGGAAAACAAGTCAAAAGCTCATTAAAGAGCAAAAATGACAAATCCACTCAAAAACCTCTTGAGTTGATACACTTGGACCTTTTTGGACCTACTAGAACTAGATCTATTGGAGGCAAAATATATGGTCTAGTCATTGTTGATGACTTCACAAGATAAACATTGATGACATCTTTCTCAGCAAGTAGATCGAATCAACTGTAATATAGATCATAAAAGGGGTTGTCGTATCCTCGGGGACTAGATGTAATCACAGCAGATGCACTCTTCATTATAAAGTATGATTATATTCATTGAAGACTTATAAATAATAGTAAGCTAAAGAGAATACAAGTTATATTAAGTTGAAACTAGGTGCTAAAAAGGGAAGATTTCATATCTGATAACATGTTGAGATTGAATAGACTTTGTAACTCTTTTGCACTTAAATTATTATAATATAAATGCAATGTAGTTCAAATTCACTACTCTCAAAGGTCAAACCAAGTTAATCCCTGAATCATGGTTATCTAGAAAGCAAACTACCAAAATCAATTACTTGACTTACAATAATTTGAATATGAATTTCATACCTGAATCTGAAAAATACATGTGACCAGTTCTCCGCTGGTATGAATTCTCCAAACTTTCAAGTATATGAAAGGCATTGAAGTTCAATAACCTCATTTTTTTGTCACTATCTGCCTCCATCGGAGAAGTGTGAAGGCTCTCTTCCTAGTCATTTGCTTTTCAGGGTGAATCCGAGTAGCATTTTTTTTATTTGTGGGTATTTTTCATTCTTATTTGCAACCTAATTGACTTCTACATACTTCTCCCAAAAATGCTATAAAAGCAATCAAGAGGAAATTCATGGGTTAAACGAAATGTTTTTATGTTTTTATCAGTACAAAGAAACATGGATGGATTGATGGATATCTTAACTCAAATACAGATCCTACATCCTCATTAACCTCTAGCCTCTACAAAAATCTTCAGATGTCACCAAGGAAATTGATTTAAGGTTATTAAAAGAAGCTTGATATTATGTCTGACAAAAGCAAAAATGAATATAGGCTACATGTTTCAACATTTTAATGTAACCATGCATCATAAATGAGTGGTGTTTAATATCCAAAATCAGAAGTATCACAGTATCACATGAAAGAATAAACAAGTACGTATCAATAGTTACTCTTACTTACATTGTCATTTACCTCAATGACACACGCACCACTTAGATTGTGAGTGAATCACTATAAACCATTCACTTTGACACTGCTGTTGGGAAATCTTAGAGGAAGAAACATCGGAGAGATATTAGTCAATCGGTCGCATATTAACACACCAGGAACATAACATCATATCTTATCCTCTATCCATTTATAACACTAAATAGAAAGAATTTTCTCAAGTATAATTAAAATGTAATTGATAACAACGAAAAAGCTTAGCATATATAATTAATAAATGCACTAATTGCAGAGAAGACAACAATATTTTGGACTTACCAACAGATTTCTTTACAATTTTGTTGCTGTGAGATACACTAATCAATGGTGCGGAGCAGTTTCGAGTTTCAGCAAATATTAAACGTGTTTGGAAAAGGGATAGTAAAAGTAGAACGAAGGAGAAAGGTAGCTAATTTGCATATTAATTAATAAAATTAACTTATACAAAGTCAATAACAGCAAGTGCAAAATAGACAGTACAGTTGTTTGTGATTATATAACGAACTGATATTTTTAGTTTTCTTTTCAAGTATAACCTAACTCCATATCTATGGTACAATATCTCATATTCTATATTTTATTAACATAGTATTGTGTTTTCTTTAACTCTCAATTACATAGGAGTAGTAGAAGAACAAAGAAGAATATTTCAAGAGATAGCATTTGACAAAGAGGAGAGGGGCTGACGGGATCAATTGATCCATATAGCTAACCTCATTCTATCACCTAATGAAGATGTTGTTTCTTCAATAACTACTTTCAACAGGTTCAATGATTTCAAAGCGGAAAGGGGATCAAATCCCCCATTCTCGTATTTGCCTACCCCTCTAATTTTGGGTGGATTTTAAGGAAAGTACTTATTTTTTTTTTAAAAAGTGTCATAACTAAATTAGCCTTGAATTGAATACCTATTATAATGGCAAATTAAACAACAGCAAACTAAGTACACCCCAACCCCAACAATGTCTGACAGAACTCTATAATCTCCTCCATTACATCCAACATATAACTATAATCTAATGCGGTCCACACAACACATGTCACAACAAATTCATTGTACTCTTTACCAGCCAACATGTCCATGCAGAAGAGTCTTCCTCTAAGAATAAGATATCATTCTCAAGTACTAGAAATATACAGCAGTTTCAGTATGAAAAATCATCCTCCAACCCAATTATTAGAGCTTTATTCATTTTTTAAAAACTCTTGCAAAATTTTAAAATATATAACGAGAGTGGTGGGATAAATTCATCACATTAACCAAAGCCTGACGAATTGAAGAAAGACAGTTCTATTTCTGTTATCAAATGAAAAAAGAAAGAAACTTTTAATGAAACAATTTGAAAACTTTATTCATGTACAACATATTCTTACAAAGAATTAATGTACAGACAGTGAAAGATCAATTGTATTGGCCTTATCTAATTACCAAAAGCTAATAAACTAAAGAATAGTGTTATCTACAGCACAGCAGGTCCCTCTTGTGTCAGATTTGATTGCAGCATCAAAAAATTCCTCTATGCATTACCCTCGGAATGAGTTGAAGGTGGTTGATAATCAGAAAAAAGATCATCCAAAAATTTCTTGTCTTCAAATGAGAGGTTTGACCAGTAACCCACATCTAAATCAAAATCAATGCTTGATAAATTCATGTCTGACTGGTGGTTCTGTGTTTCCTTGTGAAGGGTGGAAACCTCATTTGGTATTGAATTTTCCAAACTTTGAGGTATAGGAGAGGCAATGTATTGTTTGTTAGTATCTGAATT